>ENA-OROH01000766-OROH01000766.1-human-gut-metagenome-genome-assembly--contig:-NODE-766-length-35178-cov-3.562708_pt1 | contig 35178 bp, 27 predicted proteins | sample MGYA00242125_ERZ509042 | MGnify/ENA primary metagenome ERZ509042 (study PRJEB26280, sample SAMEA2338738) | human gut metagenome | biome: human gut; feature: human-associated habitat; material: faeces... | reverse complement strand
TACGAGAGTGTGCTGGGTGAAGTCCGGAAAGGCTCGAGCCTTTCTGCCGCACTCGAGGCGCAGCAGGTGTTCCCGCCGCTCATGCTCGGCATGATCCGCGCAGGCGAGGGCAGCGGCAAGCTGGATCAGGTCGCGGAGCGGCTCGCCATCCACTACGAGAAGGCGCACCAGATGAACCAGCAGGTCAAGTCGGCGCTCATGTACCCGATGATCCTTGCGATTCTGGCGGTCGCGGTCGTTATCGTTATCGTAACCTTCGTGCTGCCGCAGTTCAGCGATCTGTTCTCCACAATGGATTCGCTGCCGGGCGTTACGCTGGCGCTGATGGCGTTTTCCAATTTTATGGTTACCAAATGGTATCTGATGATACTGGGTGTCGCGGCAGTGGTCGTGGTTATCCGCACGCTGCTGCGCATTCCGGCCGTCCGGCTGGAAATGGACCGGCGCAAGCTCAAAATGCCGGTTTTCGGTCCGCTCAATCAGGTTATCTGCACGGCGCGGTTCGCGCGAACCATCAGCAGCCTGTACTCGAGCGGTCTGCCGATCGTCACTGCGCTGCAGACCGCCCGTGATACCATCGGCAACGCCTACATCGTTTCGCAGTTCGATGATGTGCTCGTGCAGGTGCGTTCGGGCGTCAGCCTGTCCGCCGCCCTTGAGACCGTAGACGGCTTTCAGCGCAAGCTGTGCAGCAGCATTGCAGTTGGCGAGGAGACCGGACGACTGGACTCCATGCTGGATTCCATCGCGGATTCGATGGAGTACGATGCACAGCAGGCGAGCAAGCGCATGATGACCATTCTGGAGCCGATGCTGATCGTGCTGATGGCGTTCGTGGTCGGCTTTATCATTATCGCAGTCATGTCGCCGATCATCGGCTCGTACAGTGCGATTGAGAGTTCGGGGAACGTATAATCTCGGAAACGTGTAAACCTCACAAAAAGGGGAGAAATGAGAATGAACACAACCGTTTTGGCGCTGCAGGAGGAGCAGGTGCTTGTTGCGGTCGGCAAGTCCGGCGCGCAGCCTTCCGTGCAGGCGCTTTACAGTGCCCCCGCACACGGCGGCGGCATGGAAAACTGGGAGAAGGCGATAGGCGCACTCTGGCAGCAGCACAGGCTGCCGACCCGCGGCATCACGCTCGTCCTGCCGGATGAGGCGGTTGCCACCAAGACTATCACCGCACCGAGCATGCCGGGAAACAAGCTGGAGGAGCTTGTGCGGCACGAAATGCGTCCGCGGGAGGATCAGCTTGCGGCGGCGGACTATGTGCCGCTCGGCACAGATGCCGAGGGCCGTCAGCAGCTGTTCTGCGCTGCCTGCCGCAAGGAAACGATGGAGGAATACCTTGCAATGACCGACCGGCTCGGCCTGCGCCTGCAGAGCGTTACCGTTACTATGGCAGGACGGCTCAAGCTCCTGCATGCCATGCAGTCCATGCAGGGCAAGACCTGTATCTGGCTGTGCTTTGAGGGCAGCAGCGTGTTTTCGCTGCTGGTCGAGAACGGCGAGTACCGTTATTCCAGCCGCAGCCGTATTTTCAGTGAGCCGGGCACGGTGGATTTCGGCACCGAGATGACGAGAAACGTTTCCGGCACCATGCAGTTCCACACGGCAAGCCGCGCGGGCGGCACGCTGACCGATGTGTATTACGCCGGCTGCTCGGATGATGATTTCGAGGTGTGTCTGGCGGGTATCTGCGGTCTGGGTCTGAAAGTGAGCCGTCTGCCCGAATGCCGTGCGTTCCGCGCCCTGCCGAACGGCGAGCGGCTGGACGACTGGCTCGGCTGTGCCGAGACTTTGATTCGAACCGTGCTTCGTGCAAACAAGGAGCTGGATCTGCTCCGCAGCTATCGGCGTTTGTCCCGCGGCAGCAAAGGGCAGACCGGCCTGCTGCACAGCTTCTACACACCGATTGCGGTGTGTCTGGTGGTGTGCGCTGCGGTCTGGTGTGTGTTCCTGCAGATGAACAGCAGCCTGAGCCACAGGACCGACGACATCAACGACTGGCTGAACGATCCGACCGTGATCGAGCAGTACAACGAGGCTGCCGAAAAGCAGCAGCACAATGACAATCTGGTGCAGGGACTGCAGCAGGTGCGCAATCTGACGGACGCGCTTGCCACCTATCCGCAGGTGGACAGCGCCCTGATGAGCAAGATCGGCGCGGCAGGCGGTGCTCAGGTCAGCATGGTGCTGACCGGCTATGATGCGGCTACCGGCGCGCTGCAGTTCGATGCACAGAGCGGCAGCGTTATCGACATTCCGAGCTATGTGCTCAAGCTGCAGAAAACCGGCCTGTTCCGCAAGGTGGACTACACCGGCTATACCTATGAGGACGGCGTGTACGTCCTCAGCCTGAACTGTATCCTGCTGGGAGAGGAGGCAGCCGAATGAACATCGTTGTAACCGAACGTGATAAAAAGCTGCTCCGGCTGGTGGCCTGTCTGGCGATAATCGTTATTTTCGGCATGTATCTCATCCGTCCTGCGATGGAAAATCACGAAACGCTGCAGAACGAGTATGACGCCGCCGAACAGAAGCAGCAGGAATATCAGACGCAGATTGCCGCACTTGCGACGATTGACGACATTATCGCGGAGAATGAAGCCGCGCTGAACACGGCAAGCGAAAAATACTACAAGAGCGATCTGGAAACCCGTCAGATGGACGATATCATCACGGGTATCGCGCTCGAGAACGGGCTGTTTCCGCAGTCGCTGACGCTGACGGAAGCCGCTCCGGGTGCGGTCAGCGCGTATCTCACCGAGCAGGAAGCTGCGCAGACGGACGGCAGTGCGGACACCTCGTCCGATGCGGAATCCGCCGATTCGACCGACGATTCGACCGACGATACATCGGCAACGCTGATACAGCCGGTCAACTACGTTTATATCGGCACTGCGACTATCTCGGCGCAGGGCGCTGTGACCCAGTGGCTGAACTTCCTCGATGAGGTGGAGCACAGGTACAAGGGTCTGCGTGTGACCAATTTCAGTATTGCAGACTATGATTATGTGGCAAACAACACGCAGGCGGTCAGCACCAATCTGATCACCGGCACGCTGGAGATCTACATGTGTGTCAGCGACAAGGAGGCAGACGCATGAAAACCAATTTGCGTATCGGCGAAGTGCTGATGGAGCGCAATTACATCACGCAGGAGCAGATGGAGCAGGCGCTCGCCTACCAGAAGGAGCACCGTGAAAAGCGAGTCGGTCAGATCCTGATCGAGCTGGGCTTTGTCACCGAGGCGCAGGTGCTCGAGGCACTGGCTGCCCGTCTGGGACTGGAAATTGTGAGCATCGGACAGATACAGGTCGATCTGACCGCTGTCCGCATGATTCCGCGCGAGCTGGCGGAAAAGCAGAACCTGCTTGCGGTCGGCTTTGCGGACAAGAGCCTCGAGGTCGTGACGAACGATCCGCTCAACTACTTTGCCTTTGAGGAAGTGCGCCAGCTGACCGGCTGTCAGGTGGTCATCCGCCTGAGCGAAATGGGTCCGCTGCAGAGCGCAATCCGCTACTATTACGCCGAGGTCGGTGCACAGCAGGCGGCACAGACCGCCAACGAGGACTTTGCAGAGCGCAATGTGGAGATGCTGCAGGTCGAAGAGAGCGAAAGCGGCGATCCGGAAGCGCCGATCGTCAAGCTGCTCAACAGCCTGCTCGACCGTGCCATCAGCACCGGCGCAAGCGACGTGCATATCGAGCCGTTTGAGGGCAGCACGCGCGTACGCATGCGTATCGACGGCACGATCGTCGATTATGTAACGCTGCAGCGCAGTGTGCACCAGCCGCTGATCGCGCGAATCAAGATCATGGCGAACCTCGATATTGCCGAGCGCCGTCTGCCGCAGGACGGTCATTTCCGTATCCGTGTGGGACAGAGCGAGTACGTCAACATCCGTGTATCGCTGCTGCCGACCGTGTTCGGAGAAAAGGCCGTGCTGCGAATTCTGGCAACGGCGGGTCAGGTCGATCACGCCAGCCACTTCGGCATGGATGACGAAAGCTATGCAAGGTTCCTGCCTATGCTGAACTCACCGAACGGCATTATTTATATCACCGGTCCTACCGGTTCGGGTAAGTCCACCACACTGTACATGGTGCTCGAGTATCTGTCGCACCGGCAGGTGAATATCTCCACGGTTGAGGATCCGGTGGAGAAGAACGTGCCGAGCATCAACCAGACGCAGGTCAATCCGGTTGCCGGACTGACGTTTGAGTCCGGTCTGCGCGCGCTGCTGCGTCAGGATCCGGATATCATCATGGTCGGTGAGACCCGTGACGGCGAAACCGCCGGTATTTCGGTTCGTGCGGCCATCACCGGTCATCTGGTGCTGAGTACGCTGCATACCAACGATGCGGTCTCGAGCATCGTCCGTCTGGCCGATATGGGCATCGACCACTATCTGATCGCAAATTCGCTGGTCGGTCTGGTCGCGCAGCGACTGATGCGCAAGGTGTGTCCGCACTGCGGCAGAGAGGTCGCAGTTACGCCGCAGGAGCAGGCGCTGCTCGGCAAGGATATCACGACCATCAAGCGCGGCACAGGCTGTACGCACTGCAACGGCACCGGCTACCGTGGCCGTATTGCCGTGCATGAGATCGTCACGATCGACCGCAATATCCGCCGCATGATCAGCCGCGGCGCCGAAACCGAGGAGATCGAGGCCTACGCGCGGGAACAGCAGGGCATGCGCAGCCTGAAGGAAAAGGGCCTGGAACTGGTAAAACAGGGTGTTACTACACCGGAGGAGCTGCTCAGGATCGCGTATTACGCATAACCGGAAACCGCTCTGTATCTTTTGATACAGAGCGGTTTTAACGATTATAAGCAGAATTACAGAACGAAATCCGCATAAATGAACGTGTGTTCACTGTTGATTGGCTCACAGAAGCCGAAAACTTTTCCTTTACATTCTTATCTCAAGCGGGTATAATACCCCTTGATGGATGGCATTCCGCAGAGCGGAAGCTATACCTTGTCACAACATGTTTTTCAAATTTTTCCGACAGTGATTTTACGTTGCGTCACACCACAGAAAGCGGGTGACAGCATGAACATTGGCATTGTTGGAGCAGGGAAAGTCGGCTTTTCCTTCGGCAGACTGCTTGCCGAAAAAGGCGTGCGGATATCCGGCTATTACAGCCGCAATTCCGACAGCGCAAGAGAAGCCGCAGAATTTACAAATTCCGGACACTATACCGACCTGGGAAAACTCATCGAAAATAGTGACGCGATTTTCATCACCGTTCCGGATAATGCGATCACCAAGGTGTATCGGCAGGTCGCAGAATTTGAAATTCAGGACAAGTATATATGTCATTGCAGCGGCGCCTGCACAGCCGAGGAAGCCTTTCCGGGTATTCACGCGCAGGGAGCCTATGCAATATCCATTCATCTGCTATTTCCGATCAGCAGCAAGTATAACTGCTGGCGGGAGCTGGCAGGTGCTTTTTTTTGCGTCGAGGGTGACGCGCAGGCGGTCGAGGTCTTTGTACCGCTGCTGCGCGGACTGGGGCTGCAGGTGCAGATCATTTCGCCGGAGAGCAAGGCGCAGTACCACCTCAGCTGTGCACTGGCAAGCAACTTTGTCTGCGCACTTGTGCAGCGCAGCGCAGAGCTGCTGGGCGGCTGCGGATTCTCCCAAACGGACGCACTGCACGCGCTTGCGCCGCTCATGCGGAGCAATCTGGCGCATGTGATCGAGCACGGTGCCGTCTCAGCGCTGACCGGACCCATTGAGCGCGGCGACACGCAGACCGTGCAAAAGCATCTGTCGTGCCTGACGGAACGAGACGACCGGCAGCTTTACGCGCTGCTGGGACTCGAACAGGTCAAAATGGCACAGGAAAAACATCCTGAGCAGGATTACGGCACGCTTGCCGCCCTGCTGAATAGGGAAAAGGAGCAGAACGAATGAAGAACACAGTGAGCACATTTCTCTCGATGAAGCAAAACGGCGAACGCCTCACCGAGATTACCAGCTACGATTACACGACCGCCAAGCTGGTGGAAAAAGCGGGCATCAACGCCATTCTGGTGGGCGATTCGCTCGGCATGACCATGATGGGTTATGACACCACGCTGCCGGTTACGATGGAGGACATGATCCACCACAGCGCCTGCGTTGTGCGCGCGTGCGAGAACACCATGGTCATCATGGATATGCCGTTTATGAGCTATCAGGCGTCGGTTTCCGAAGCCGTGCGCAACGCAGGCCGACTGATGAAGGAGGCGCGCGGACACGCGGTCAAGCTGGAGGGCGGCGCAGCCGTTGCCGAGCAGATTCGCGCCATTACGGATTCTGGCATTCCGGTGCAGGCACATATCGGCATGACGCCGCAGAGCGTCAACGTGTTCGGCGGCTTTAAGGTACAGGGCAAGGGCGAGGATGCGGCAAAGCGGCTGCTCGAGGATGCCTTCACCGTACAGGAGGCCGGTGCATTTTCGGTCGTGCTCGAGTGCGTACCGCCCAAGCTGGCGGCGCTCATCTCGAAAAAGCTGACCATCCCGACCATCGGCATCGGCGCGGGCGCAGGCTGTGACGGACAGGTGCTGGTCTATCAGGACATGCTCGGCATGAACATGGACTTCACGCCCAAGTTCGCCAAGCAGTTTGGCAATATCGGTGAGCGCATGGTGGATGCGTTCCGCACTTACATGAACGAGGTGCAGAACGGCACGTTCCCGACCGAAAAGCAGAGCTTTGTCAAGTCTGACTGCAGCGATGAATATCTCGCCAAACTCGACGCTGAATTTTGAGAGAAACAGGAGCATATACAATGAAAATCGCAACGACTATCGCAGAAGTACGCGCACAGGTGCGCGAGTGGAAACAGCAGGGTCTTACGGTCGGTCTGGTGCCGACCATGGGCTATCTGCATGAAGGACACGCCAGTCTGGTCAAAACGTCCGTGCAGCAGTGCGACCGCACGGTAGCGTCCGTGTTCCTCAATCCGACCCAGTTCGGTCCGGGTGAGGATCTGGAGACCTATCCGCGTGATTTCGAGCACGACTGTGCGCTGCTGACCGAGTGCGGCTGTGACATGGTGTTCCATCCCGAGGTGTCCGAGATGTATCCAGACGGCTTTGCCACCTTTGTTGAGGTGCAGTCCGAAATGCCGCGTCAGCTGTGCGGCAAGACCCGTCCGATTCATTTCCGCGGCGTATGCACGGTCGTTTCCAAGCTGTTCAACATCGTAACGCCGGATAAGGCGTTCTTCGGTCAGAAGGACGCACAGCAGCTGGCGATCATCCGCCGCATGGTGCTCGACCTGTCCATGGGCATTGAGATCGTCGGCTGCCCGATCATTCGTGAGGCAGACGGTCTGGCGAAGTCCTCGCGCAATACCTATCTGAGCGCAGAGGAGCGCAAGGCGGCGCTCGTGCTGTCGCGCGCTGTAAAGCTCGGCCAGGAGCTGGTCCGGAACGGCGAGAAAAACGCGGATGCAATCGTCAATGCCATGCGTGCGCTTATCGAGCAGGAGCAGCTCGCGCGTATTGATTATGTCTCCGCAGTGGACGGCCTGACCATGCTGCCGGTGCATGAGATCAACGGCGGCGAACTGATCGCTATGGCGGTCTATATCGGCAAAACGCGCCTGATCGACAACTTTTCGGTGGAGGGCTAAGTCATGACAGTACAGATGCTCAAGGGTAAAATCCACCGTGCAACGGTCAAGCAGGCCGAGCTGAACTACGTCGGCTCGATCACGGTTGATGCCGATCTGCTGGATGCGGCCGGCATTTATGAATACGAGAAGGTTGCCATCGTGGATATTGAGAACGGCAACCGCTTTGAGACCTATACCATCGCCGGTGAGCGCGGCAGCGGCATGATCTGCCTGAACGGCGCCGCAGCGCGCTGTGTCAGCGTGGGCGATAAGGTCATCCTGATGGCGTACGCGCAGCTGACGCCGGAGGAGGTCAGGAACGGCTATGCTCCGCAGGTCGTGTTCGTGGATGAGGAAAATAAGATCGTCCGCACCACCACCTATGAGAAGCATGGTCTGCTCAAGGATATGGCGTAATGAAAAAGGAGAACCCGGGTGGGTTCTCCTTTTTCATTGGTGCAGAGCTGAGGATTAGAGTGAAGAGAGGTAAGGTGAAACGCAGGCACAAGAAAATATTCGCAGGTGCCGTCTATCACAACGCGCAAACGAGTTGCGCGACACTGTTGCGTCGCGCCTGCGGAGAGTCAACCGTATATGTAGCAGCAGGGTAGGCGAGAACTGCGTAGAGGTAGAGAAATGGGCGCACACTGTGCGCCCCTACGGAAGAAAAAATCCTTTGCCGTTTCTCTTTTCGAAGCGGTCGCCGGTCTCAGGTCTGCGCCAGACTATCAAATAAAAGAAAACTGGAGTCCCAAGAGGATAGTACTCATCTAATCCACGCACGGCATGGGAACAAGGTTTAGTGGCCTACGGGCAAACCTTGGTGTCTATCCTTTTGGAACCCCAGTTAAGGGTTAGCACCCATTCCTTATGCGTAAGTAAGCAGATTAACCCTGAACCGACTCCATCTCCGCCGCAGAGGACTTGTCTGCGTTCTCCCGGAACAGCAGACCGAAAATACGGCGTACCAGCGGACCGGCTGCAAAGAACTGCCACAGCAGTGCCATCGGGAAGTTCATAACGGTGGTCTGTACCCAGATTGCAAAGAACTGTGCGTTATGGCTGTCCTTGAACAGCAGGGTGGCAAAGAAGCTCATGCACGGGCACATCAGCCATACGGATGCAGCCGAGATAGCAAGCATAATGCTGGTCTGGCTGGCCTCGCGCGGGTTGACAAGACGGAATGCAACCTTCATCGCCAGCTTGCCGACAAACACCAGCTCGAGCAGAATTGCGATAACAGTCATAATCGGCCACTCGTGGAACACTGCGAGAAATACCCAGTTCTGCATGGAATCGGTGTTCAGCACGATGTTGTACGCTACCATGCCGTATACCATGACAGAAGCCATGATAATGGTGTAAATAACGTCCTGAAATTTGTTTTTTGGCATTTTGTTTTCTCCTTTTTGTGTATGTGAAATATTTTTTGATAACGAATAGAAATGCAGCTGAACGCAAAAAATAGGACGAAGTAAACTTTCGTCTACTTCGTCCTATGGACTACTTCAACTACCATTAATTATAAATATCATACCATATTTTATGGGCGTTCGTCAAGACTAACTTTGTTATTGACAAGACTGTTCCCTGGGTGTATACTGTGTCTGTAAATGAGAACCCCCTCCCTCGGGGGAGGGGTGAAGATAGGAGATGCGATATGAAACAACGGTTTCGGGTGGGCGGCATGAGCTGCGCGGCCTGCTCCGCCCATGTGGAGAAAAGCGTTTCGGCGGTGCCGGGTGTCAGCGGCGTGCAGGTAAATCTGCTCGCCGGCAGCATGGCGGTCGAGTACGACGAAAACGCGTGCGATGCACAGACGATTATAAAGGCGGTCGAGTCCGGCGGCTACACGGCTGCGGTGGACGACGGCAGGCAGACATCGGCTCCGGCGCAAAGCCCGCAGGCGGACGAGGCGCTGAAGGAAATGAAGACCCGTATTATCGTTTCGGCGATTTTCATGCTTGTCCTGATGTACTTCTCGATGGGCGAGATGATTGGGCTGCCGCTGCCGTCCTATGCGGCAGGCATGGACGGCATGTTCAATCTGGCGCTCACGGAGCTGCTCCTCACGCTGCCGATTGTCATTATCAATCGCAAATATTATATCAACGGCTTCAAAACGCTGCTGCATCGTGCTCCGACGATGGACGCGCTCATCGCCGTTGGCTCGGGTGCGGCGCTTGTGTACGGCATTTACGCGCTGATTCAAATCGCGCTCGCGCCCACGCCTGAGGCAGCCCACAGCTTTATGCACGACCTGTATTTTGAATCCGCAGGCATGATTTTGACGCTGGTAACGCTCGGCAAGTTCTTTGAAGCGCGTGCCAAGCGCAAGACCGGCGAAGCAATCGCGGCGCTGATGGACCTGCGTCCGCAGACCGCCGAGGTCATCCGTGGCGGTCAGACCATGCAGCTGTCGATTGAGCAGGTACAGGTTGGCGACCTCGTTATCGTGCGCGGCGGTCAGTCCGTGCCGGTTGACGGCGAGATTACCGAGGGCAGCGCCTATCTGGACGAAAGCGCCATCACCGGCGAGAGCATGCCGGTCGAAAAGCATGTCGGCGATACCGTAATCGGCGCAACCGTGTCCAAGAGCGGCTATGTTGTTATGAAGGCATTGCGTGTCGGCGACGATACGACCCTGAGCCAGATCATCCGTCTGGTAGAGGAGGCAGGCGCGTCCAAGGCGCCAATCGCCAAGCTGGCGGATAAGGTGGCAGGCGTGTTTGTGCCAGTCGTTATGGGTATTGCGCTCGTGACTGCGATCATCTGGCTGCTGGCCGGCGAAACGCCGAGCTTTGCGCTCACACGCGCGGTTTCGGTGCTGGTTATCTCGTGCCCGTGCGCACTGGGACTGGCAACGCCGGTCGCTATCATGGTCGGCACAGGTGTCGGTGCGAAAAACGGCGTGCTGTTCCAGTCGGCGGAGGCGCTCGAGAATCTGCACAACGTAAACGCGGTCATCATGGACAAGACCGGTACTGTAACCGAAGGACGTCCGGTCGTAACCGACGTAAAATCCTTCGGCGTGGAGTCCGGTGACCTGCTCTCGCTGGCGCTGTCACTCGAGAGCCGCAGTGACCATCCGCTGGCGGACGCCATCGTGCGCTATGCACGCGAGAAGAACGCGCAGGAGCGTTCGGTCACCGACTTTGAGATGATAGAGGGACAGGGTATCCGCGCAACTGTGGACGGTGTGCCGTGCTTTGCGGGCAACCGCCGGATGCTGCTCGCCAACGGACTGGCGCTGTCCGGCTCGATGCAGAGGCTGGGTGACGAGTTCGCCGCAGCAGGCAAAACGCCGCTGTTCTTTGCGGCAAACCGTCAGATCGTCGGCATTTTTGCGGTCGCTGATGTGCTCAAGCCGACTAGTAAGGCAGCAGTCGAAGCACTGCGCAGTATGCACATTGACGTAACACTGCTCACCGGTGACAACCAGAAAACCGCGCAGTCCATCGCGTCCGAGCTGGGCGTGACCGATGTGATCGCTGAGGTGCTCCCGCAGGACAAGGAGCGTATCGTGCGCGAGAAGCAGGGCAAGGGCCGCAAGGTTGCCATGATTGGCGACGGCATCAACGATGCACCGGCGCTTGCGCGTGCCGATGTCGGCATTGCGATTGGTGCGGGCACGGACGTGGCTATCTCGTCTGCGGACGTTGTGCTGATGAAGAGCGACCTGATGGACGCGGTGGACGCCATCCGGCTGTCGCGCCGGACCATGCGCAACATTCGCCAGAACCTGTTCTGGGCGTTCTTCTACAACTGCATCGGCATTCCGATTGCGGCGGGTCTGCTGTGGGTGCCGTTCGGCATCAAGCTCAGTCCGATGATTGGCGCGGCGGCAATGAGCCTGTCGTCCGTCTGCGTGGTCTCGAACGCGCTGCGCCTGCGCTTTTTCAGCGCAACTCAGAGAAAAACGGCGGGGACGCCTGCTGTTTTGCCCGTCAGCGGCGAAAAGCCGCTTACGGCACATAAAAAGGAGGAAAATGTTATGGAAAAGACAATCAAGGTTGAGGGCATGATGTGTCAGCACTGCGTGGCACACGTCAAAAAGGCGCTCGAGGGTGCAGCAGCCGGCTGTAATGTTGCGGTCGATCTGGATGCAGGCAAGGCAGTCGTTTCGGGCAAAACGCTGCCGGAGGATGCCGTTCTGACCGCAGCCGTCACCGAGGCAGGCTATAAGGTGGTCGGCATCGAATGAAGGCAGACAGAAAAAAGGTCGAGCCGCTGCTCAAGACCGCACGCGGACAGCTCGACGGTGTGCTGAAGATGATAGACGACAACCGCTACTGCATGGATATTATGATGCAGATGCAGGCGGTTGAATCGCTGGTGCATAAGGCGCAGAGAGAGGTTCTTCGCGGACACCTTTCCGGCTGCGTGCAGGATGCGTTTGAGACCGGAGATCAGAACGAGCGCGAGCAGAAGATTGCAGAAATCATCAAGCTGCTGGATAAAGCGTAAGCGGAAGGACGTGCCTTTGGGCACGTCCTTCTTTTGCCTGAAAATTGAAAATCTGTGTAGGTTCATACAGTTCGCACAAAAATCACAAATGAATTTTGTTCAAAAAATATGGAAAATAAAAGGAAACATTTCTGCTGAACTATGGTATAATTTATGTGTAGCAGAAATTACCTGCTGCGCGGATGAACCAATCAGATTCCATGTGCCCGGAACAACCGGTTCATTCAGCTTAGACAACTTGATCTGTGCATCATGCGCCAAGGGCGTGTCTGTACAGAAAAAGGCACAGCCGGTGAAAGCCGGTGTCGCAAAGCCATGGGTCTACCCGGAGTAATGACTCCGTAGGACAGCCGGTTGCCGAACAGCAGAATTCACGCCTCCTTTGCGTCTGTATGCACGCAGAGGAGGTTTTTTGCATGAAAAAGAGAAATAACCGTTTTCTTGCCGGTACCCTCGCCGGATTGATGATGCTGACCATGCTGCCTGTTACCGCGCTTGCGGCGCAGGAAGGCGCGGACGGCGATGCTGTATCCGATACCTCGAATAATATTGTAAACGTGGTAAGCGACGGTAAAAACGTTCAGCAGGCTGAGAATAACGATGTAAATGTTGAGGGAAACGGCGGCACCGAAAATGCACAGAAATCCGCTGACGACAGCAGCGGCGACAGCGAGAATGGACAGGAATCCGCTGACGACAACAACGACGACAGTGCCGATACAGCCGCAGCTAATCAGCAGGAGGGCGAAGCAGGCGGCTCGGGCAGCAACGGTGAGCCGGCTCCGACTCCGACTCCGGCGGTAGGGGCGTTTGTTGCGAAGATTGTTACAGAGACTGGTATTCAGACGTATGATACTCTGGATGCAGCTATTGAAGCTGCAGAGAGCGGCGCCGAGATTGAGATTGGTAATGATGAAGGTGTAATAACCGTTAATGAAATTAGAAAGAATCTTGTCATCAATGGTAACGGCCATACTATTACTATTCCTGCGCAAGAAACGGATAATTATTCGCTTAATATCTCTGGTTCGTTGACGTTCAATAATACAAATGTGGAATGTACTAATAATGTCGATTCTGATAAGGCATGGTCGATTGTTACGCGCAGTAAGGGTGTGCTGACTTTTGATAAAGGTAGTACATGCACAATCACAAAGCACGGTATTTATGCGCATGCTGATTCTACGATTAACATTTTGGGTAGCTCTAAGCTAATCATTCAGAATACCACATATACTTCAATGATGGCAGATGACGGTTTTGCCAATCTAAATATTGAGGACGGTTCTGAGATTACTATTACCGATGCATTCCATGGTTCCAGCCCTCAAGCGAATGGTATCAATAACTTCAAGATTAGAGTTATAAATTCTTACCTTACAGTTACACATTGTGAAAATCAGGGATTGGTAAGATGTGAATTGACACTCGATAATTCGCATGCGCTAATCAACCGCAACGATATGGGCATTACTGGTTATGCGGATACAAATGTTCTTACCATGAAAAATGGTGCTACCCTGCTAATAAAGGATAACGCTCACAGCGGTATCTTCATGCACGGCGGCAATGTTGATGTACAGGACGGTACAGCGCTGACAATTACCGGCACCGGTAATTCTGTATCCGAGGAAGTCGTAGAGGGTTACTATGTTGGTGCTCTGGCTATAAGAACCGCTGATCCGGCTAACGCAAATGTCCGGTTTGCAGATAATGCAACCGTAAATTTGGTTGACAATGCAGTTTCCGCAATCAGAAACTGCGGTATGATCGAAATCGGTGCCGACACGGTTATCACGAACAACGGCAGCAAAACTCAGTATGGCGGCGGTATCCGCAATTACGGTGAAATTACTGTTTCTGCTGGTGCACAGCTGTATAACAACCATGCACTGATGGCTGGTGATGATATTTACAACGGCACTTATCAGTATAAGACTTACACTTGCGATGGCAAAATCACCTTTGCACCTGTCGGTGACGGCTGGATTCTGGATGACTGCAAAGAAGAGCACCCGATCGTAGGCTGGTATCACGACGGCAAGGAAAAGCTGACGGACAATGCCTACAAGCGCTGGAAGGGCGATGGTGAAGGCGATGATTACTACGCTGACGAATATACGGTTGGTAAAGAAGCTGTTTCCGATGCACTGGCGCTCAAGGCTGCACACGGTCAGCTCTGCAGCGTAACCTACGAAGTAACCGGCGACATTCCGTCTGATGCAGGCGCAGTTCCGGCAGCAGCCAAGGTTAAGAAGGGCGGCAGCTACACCGTAGCGCCGGTACAGACCACCTCGCAGAGCCGCTACACGTTCAGCGGCTGGCGGATCAACGGCGTTGGCGATGTTGTAACCGAGATCAAGGACATTCAGCAGGATGTCAAGCTGATCGGCGTATGGACCCGCAGATCGTCCGGCGGTGGCGGCGGCAGCAGCAAACCGACCGTTGACATTCCGGATGATGTACCGACCGGTCTGAACGGTGACGACCACTTTGCGTACATTGTCGGCTACCCGAACGGCAACGTTGAGCCGAACGGCAACATCACCCGCGCAGAAGTGGCAACCATCTTCTTCCGTCTGCTGACCGAGGAAGTCCGCACCGCAAATTCCACCCAGTCCAACAGCCTGTCCGATGTGACGCGTGGTCAGTGGTTTAACCATGCTGTCTCCACGCTGTCCTCGATGGGCATTGTAAAGGGTCATAACGATGGCACGTTCGCGCCGAATGCGCCGATCACCCGTGCGGAATTTGCCGCAATCGCCGCTCGCTTCGACGATAAGAACACGGATACGTCCTCGAAGTTCACGGATATCGCATCTCACTGGGCAAAGAATGAGATCGGTATCGCCGCAAACAAGGGCTGGATCAATGGCTATCCGGATGATACGTTCCGTCCGAACCAGTATATCACCCGCGCAGAGGCGATGACGCTTGTCAACCGCGTACTCAACCGTCTGCCCGAGAACAGCAGCGATCTGCTCGACAGCATGATCAAGTGGCCGGATAATTCCGATGCTTCCGCATGGTACTATCTCGCTGTGCAGGAGGCCACCAACAGCCACGCATACTCGGATAAGAGCAAGGACGATAAGTACGAGAAGTGGACCACCATCCGCGAAACTCGTGACTGGACCGAACTGGAAAAGTAAATACTTTCCTGTAAGGACGAACGAATCCCCCGGCCATTGGTCGGGGGATTTTATTGCGCTGATAGTTTTTTCTAAAGGAAACAAATTTCAACGAATTTTTCTTGTTAAAATTATAACATATTGCCCCTTGAGGTTTTTATATCATAGGTTCATAATAGAGATTGCCGAAAAGAGAAAAGAGAAATGAAAAAAGTAGGATTTTCGGTAATTTTCATGCGAAAACCATGCTTTCGCAGCCGGTATAGAGGAGGAGATAATATGATCAGCTTTATCGTATGCTTATTATTATTGATCACCGGCTATCTTACTTATGGTAAAATTGTAGACAAAAACTTTGGCCCGGATGATCGTGAAACGCCGGCAGTTCGTATTAACGATGGCGTTGACTACGTTGTCATGCCGCAGTGGAAGCTGTTTCTGGTACAGCTGCTGAACATCGCCGGCCTTGGCCCGATCTTCGGTGCCCTGCAGGGCGCCCTCTGGGGCCCGGTCGTATTCCTGTGGATCACATTCGGCACCATTTTTGCCGGCGGCGTACATGATTACTTCTCCGGCATGATCAGTGAGCGAAATGATGGTGCTTCCATCGCAGAGGTTACCGGCAAGTACCTCGGTCACACCATGCAGAATATCATGCGTGTGTTCTCGGTCGTACTGCTGATCATGGTCGGCACGGTATTTGCAGTCGGTCCGGCCGGTCTGATCGTTACGCTGTGCAAGAACAACGGTATGTCCGGTGTGCTTTCGACCATGCTGTTCTGGCTGATCGTCATCCTGGTTTACTACTTTATTGCAACCTTTATTTCGATTGATAAGATCATCGGCAAGGTATACCCACTGTTCGGCATGTGCCTGATCATCATGGCGGTCGGTGTTATCATCGGTATCTTCACCAATCCGAATTACACCATTCCGGAGATTTGGTCTCACCTGTACAATATGCATCCGTCCGGCACGCCGATTTGGAGCTTCATGTTCATCACGGTTGCATGCGGTGCAATTTCCGGCTTCCATTCCACGCAGTCGCCGCTGATGGCTCGCTGCATGAAGAACGAGAAGCAGGGTCACTTCGTATTCTACGGCGCAATGGTAGCCGAAGGCATTATCGCACTGATCTGGGCGGCAGCCGGCTGTGCTCTGTATGAGGTCACCGGCGGTCTCAACACCGGTCTGGCGGAAGCGCTGGCGGGCGGTCAGTCCGCAGCGATCTACGATGTATGCTCCAAGACTATGGGCGGCGTTGGTATTGCTCTGGCCATGATCGGCGTTGTTGTCTGCCCGATCACTTCCGGTGATACCGCATTCCGTTCCGCTCGTCTGACGCTGTCCGACTGGTTCCACATGGATCAGGGTTCGTACGCAAACCGCCTGAAGCTGTGTATCCCGGTACTGGGTATCGGCGCTATCCTCGGCATCGGCAATGCGACCGGTCTGATCGACTACACGGTTATCTGGCGTTACTTCAGCTGGACCAACCAGACGCTGGCTATGATCGTTCTGTGGGCAGCGGCTATGTACCTGTTCACCGAGAAGAAGAACTTCTGGATGGCAGCTGTTCCGGCTACGTTCATGAGTGCAGTTTCCTGCACCTATTTCATCCTCGCGCCGGAGTGCCTCGGCAGCCTGCTGAACAGCAAGACAGCGGACGGCACGGTAATTTACAATACCGCAGTGGCGTACCCGATCGGTATTGTATTCGCGGCACTGCTGCTCGCACTGTTCATTCGTGCGACCAAGAAGCGCAGCGCAAAGAAATCTGCTTGAATATAATAGCATTGCTGCAGCCGACCGTTCCTTTGTGCGGTCGGCTGCGGCCATCCATAACGATAATTGCGGGGTGACGGAAAATGTTGAAACCTTATCCGCTCAGCGCGGGGCGCATTGATGACGCGGCGCTTGCCGAGGATAAAAAAACCTGTCGGAAAATCGGTCCGTGCGGCATCGGCAGGCATGCCCTCTATTTGAACAGCTTTTTTGTTGACCGGCGGTATTATGTTCCGCTTTCCATGGTAACGCGTGTGTACAAGCGCGTTGCGATGAGCAAGGGCGGCTTTTCCGGCAAGGGCATTTTCGCCACGCTGTCCTATCTGGTCGTGGAGTTCGACGGCGGACAGAAGGTGTGCAATTTCAAGTATGAGCAGCAGGTCGATGAGTTTCTGAGCGTTATACGAGCTGAGCACCCGTCTATTCCGTGTGTCAGCGCGGCGGCAGAGCAGCGCATTGCCGAGGAGAAGGCCCGCCGGGAGGAAGAAGAGCGCAATCGTCCGCCGATGAGCGCACAGGCGGAGAAAACCGTGCAGGCACTTGATAACGCAATCGACTATCTGGAGCGCCGTCCTGAGCTGGCCGAACGACTGAGCGCAGCCGCAAAACGCCGTCGGAACTTTCAGTGTACGAACGGCAGCTACCGCTGGGCCGCTATGGCGATCACACTGCTGGGATTTGCGGCGCTAGCTTACGGTATCGTTTCCTTCGTGCGTCACGGTTCGTTCTCGATTTATTTTACGCTGTTCGGCCTTGCCGCGATTTTCACGTTTGCAGGCTTCAGCGTCCTGCCGACAGCACGCAACAACCGTACCTCCATCATGCAGAATGATGCGCAGGCACAGGAGGAAATGCAGGCTTACCTTGCGGATTATCTGAATTTCCCGCTGCCGGCCCGCTATGCACATCCGGTTGTGCTGCGTCGCATGCAGCGTGCCGTCATGGATGGCCGCGCAGTGACTGCCGCGCAGGCGCTCGACGTTGTGAAGGCTGACCTGAAGGCGCTGAACGCGGATGTCACAGTCTCGCAGGAGGAATACGATGAGGTTGTCGCCATCAAGTCCATGTTCCTCAATGCGGAGTATCAGTAACAATCAGATGATACAACTATCCCTCCCGATTACTGCCCGGGAGGGATAGTTCGATTTGGGCGGTTCTGCTTTCATGATAAGAGCTTATTCTGTAAGCGAAAAGCGAAAAGGACATTCCCGAGGGGTGGGAATGTCCTGTGAAAAAGAGTATCGATATGATCTGATTTAAGAGCACAGTCCGCATTTCGCACATGCAGACGGTGTGGCAGCGCAGCCGCCGAGGGCAGTCTCGCGCAGCTCGATAGGGATGCGGCGGCCGACCGCGTACATGGTATCGAGCATTTCATCGAACGGGATAAACTGGTGAATGCCCGCGAGCGAGAGCTCAGCGGCAACGAGCGCGTTGGCTACGCCTGCCGCGTTGCGGTTCTGGCACGGATACTCGACCAGTCCGCCGACCGGGTCGCAGACCAGACCGAGCATGTTCATCAGCACGGTGGAGGCCGCGTCAAGACACTGCTCAGGCTTGCCGCTCATCAGCTCGACAGCCGCGCTTGCCGCCATTGCGGATGCGATGCCGACCTCAGCCTGACAGCCGCCGACCGCGCCTGCAACGGTTGCGTTGCGCATGGCAAGGTAGCCGATCGCACCGGCGTTGAACAGGGCGTCGATCAGCCGTTCATCCGAGATGTTGTAGCGGTCCTGCAGGGCAAACAGCATGCCCGGCAGAACACCGGCGCTGCCTGCGGTCGGTGCTGCGACAATCAGACCCATAGAAGCATTTACCTCAAGCACTGCCATCGCGTACTGCGCCGCTTTGTGCAGCACATCCCCGCAGATGGAGCGGCCTTTGGCCGCGTGCTGCGCCAGCTTTTTGGCTTCGCCGCCAATCAGGCCGCCCATGGACTTGACCGGCGTTTTGAGCGGTGTCAGCGCGGATGAGCGCATGATTTCGAGTGCTCTCTTCATACGGTGCGTGACCTCATCACGCGTGGTTTCGCCCAGCTGGCACTCGCGGCGGCGCATGATCTCGGAGATGGGGAGCTGCTGCTGCGTGCAGAGTGCAAGCAGCTCGGATGCGTTTTTGAAATCCATAATCTGCTCTCCTCCTTACGGTTCGATGATCATGACGTCGTGGACGTTGGGATTGTTTTTAAGCGGTTCCTCAATGCCCTCGGGGAAATGACCGTCCGACTCGACGATGGTGTAGGCGGTGTTGCCCTTGGACTCGCGGAACAGGCGCATGAACGCAATGTTTACACCCTTGTCGCTGAGCACCTTGGTGATGTGCGCCACGACGCCCGGCTTGTCCTGCTGAACGACGATGACCGTGCTGTATTCGCCGGTAAAGTCAACCTCAACGCCGTTAATACGTGCGATGCGGCACTTGCCGCCGCCGAGCGACTCACCGCGGATGGTCATTACCTGACCGGCGGCATTCTCCATGCGGATGTCCACGGTGTTCGGGTGGACATCGGTTTCGGTTTCACAGGGCGTGAACGAGTAGGACAGGCCGCGCTCGGTCGCAATCGAAAACGAATTGCGGATGCGGGTGTCATCGGTCGAAAAGCCCATGATGCCGCCGAGCAGGGCGCGGTCGGTGCCGTGGCCGTGGTAGGTCTTGGCGAACGAGCCGTATAGGGTGAAATCCACCTTTTTAAGCGGCGGCGCGATCATCTTGTGCGCCAGATACGCGATAACGGCGGCGCCGGCGGTATGCGAGCTGGAGGGACCGATCATATTCGGTCCCAGCACATCAAAAACACTGATAAAGGACATAGGGGATTCTCCTTACTGAGCGGAGGATTTGCAGATAAACCTGCGGTAGATGGTCTCCACGATCACACCGATGGCGTTGTCGCCGGAAACATTGCAGGCGGTGCCGAACGAGTCCTGCGTGATGTACAGTGCAACCATGATGGCGCAGATCGGGCCGCTCGGGTCGCCGGCCTCGGTGCCGAAGATCATGTACAGGAAGGGCAGGGCGGTCATAATGGAGCCGCCCGGCGCACCGGGAGAAGCGACCATGGCAATGCCGAGGGTCATGATGAACGGGATAACGGTGCCGATGGAGATGGGCAGCTGGTTCATCAGGCAGACTGCGGTAGCGCAGGCTGTGATGGTGATCATCGAGCCTGCCATGTGGATGTTCGCGCACAGCGGAACGGTGAAGTTGCGGATCTCAGAGGAAACGCCGTCTTTCTCCGCACACTGGAGGTTTACCGGAATGGTAGCCGCAGAGGACTGCGTGCCGAGCGCGGTCGCGTAGCCCGGGATCTGGTTGCGGATGAGCGTGAACGGGTTCTTGTGGCTGACCAGACCTGCAATTACGAACTGGATGCAGATGCAGATCAGGTGCATGATGATAACAACGATGAATACCTTCCACAGAATACCGAGGATGGCAAAGGTCTTGCCGGACTTGGTCATATCGGTGAACGTGCCGCAGATGTAAAGCGGCAGCAGCGGAATGATGACCTTGTGCAGTACGCAGTCAATGATGCCGGAGAAGTCGGAAACGCCGTTATACAGCGTGTCGCCGATGGTCTTGCCGCGCAGGCTGGACATGCACAGACCGAGCACAAACGCCGTAACAACAGCGGACAGCGTGTTCATCAGCGCCGGAATTTCCAGGCTGAAGTACGGCTCCAGCGAGTTGCCTGCGGTTGCGGCGATCTTGTCGAGCGCGTCCGCACTCATGAAGTGCGGGAACAGGGTGTCGGCTACAAAGAACGAAGCCGAGCCTGCGATCAGGGTCGAGCAGTAGGCGATGGCAACCGTGATGAGCAGCAGCTTGCCCGCGCCGCTCTTGAGGTTAGCAATGCCCATGGTAACATACGCGAGGATCATCAGCGGGATGATAAACGACAGGAACTGGCTGAAGAACGACGAGAGCGTTACCACAAAGCGGCAGAAGCCTTCCGGCAGGAACTGGCCGAACAGGATGCCGACAATGATGGCGATGATGAGCTTGGGCAGTAATCCGAGTTTGAATTTTTTCTTTTCTTCCATTTCTTTTTCCTCCTTTTTGGCGGGCAGCACCAAACAATTTGAACTGCGGCACTTTACGGAAAGTGCACTTGTTCGGTTATGCGGTGTTACCCTTTGCGGCACAGACCGTTTGTTTGCCCCTCTTTGGTCTGCTGCCGTGGAAGTCTGCCGAGATTTTTTGCCTCCGGACACAAAAAGAACCGCTTATTTTAGGCGAAATGCTGTAAAATAGGACGCGGTTTTTGTGTAAAAAGGATAATTAAAAAATCTGTGGTAAACCTCCAATTTCTTTCTTGACCTCTTTGTAGATTTAGTATATTCTGTTTAATGGGTTAAGTCAAATTCATATATTTTATCATTTCGATTCAAAATATTGATAATATAGGGGAGAGAGGGAAATTCATGGAACTTCGGCAGCTTGCAACCTTTATTCGGGTAGCACAGTTTAAGAGTTTTTCACGCGCAGCAGAGAGCCTCGGCTACTCACAGTCGGCGGTAACGGTGCAGATACGCCAGCTGGAGGAGGAACTGGACACGCGTCTGTTCGATCGCATGGGCAAGCGTATCGCGCTGACCGACACGGGCGAGCGTTTTCTCAGCCATGCGTGCGATGTGATGAATCAGGTCAATCAGGCGCGCATGTCGGTCACATCTACGGCAGAGCTGCACGGTTCGCTGCATATCGGCACGATTGAGTCACTTGCATGTCTCAAACTGCCGACAGTGCTGCATCTGTACCGCAAATTCAACCCGAAAGTGTCTATCCGCATCACGGTCGGTGAGCCGGAGGATTTGATCGAGCACATGGAACGCGGCGAGCTGGACATGATCTATGTGCTCGATGAGCCGCTGTACAGCAACAACTGGAACAAGCTGATGGAGCAGCGCGAGGAGATCGTATTTGTGGCGTCTGCATCGCTGCGCGAGGAGCTGGGCGGAAAAGAGCTGACGATTGAGGAACTGCTCACGCAGCCTTTTTTCCTTACCGAGCAGGATAATTATCGCCGTGTACTCAACCGCCGTCTTGCCGCGCGGCGGACCATCCTTACGCCGTCGCTCGAGTGCGGTGATACCTCGCTGCTCATTCGCATGCTTGAGATTGACCGCGGTGTATCCTTTCTGCCGTGGTACGCAGTCGAGAACAGCGTAAAAGAGGGAAGGCTGATCCGTTTGTCGGTCGAGGACTGCTATATTTCGCTATACCGCCAGATTTTCAGCCACAAGGAAAAATGGCGCACACGCGAAATGGATGAATTTGTCCGCGTGGCAAAGCTGGCGGACGAGGAAGAATAAGGGCATATAACAACATCCCACTTGTTGAAGCACAGCAAGCGGGATGTTGTTTTATTCCATGACCGCCTGCACTACCCAGCGGGTTGCATGCCCGTTGCCGGTGCAGGTGGAAAGCGTGAGGATATGGTCGTTTACGGTCGGTGCTGCGCCGGTGCGGATCACCGACAGGGAAACGCCTTCGTCAATGAAGGCTTTTTTGATCGTTTCGTCGGAAAACGCACTGTAATACGCGGTTCCGTCAAGAGCTGCCTCATAGGCCGCATAGATTCTGTACGCATGGGTTCCGCTTGCATCGGTCACATATAACTGCGGATGTGCCTGCAGGAAATCCTGCTTTTTGTAGTGCTTCAGCGCGGCAAACATCGAGCCGTTGTTCATCCGGTGACCGTACACGATGGTGTTAAAGCCGCTGAAATCGGCAGAGCAGCGGCAGTCCATGAAAATCGCGCCGACTGCGCTGCTGTTTTGGTTCCAGGTATGTGTCAGATAATAGTCGTTGTCCGTGCCCTGCACCAGCGGATAGGAAATCTCGGTGCCCGGAATGGCAATCCAGCCGATGACATCACTGTTGACCTGCTGCAGAGCAGGCAGGTCCATCTGCTCCAGCGCCTGTGCATATGGGTCGGCAGACGGAGCGGGTTCGGGTTCGGTCTGCGTTTCCTGCTGCGGCGATGTATACAGCTGGTCCGGCAGAGACCGCGTTGTACTCGAAGGCGGCAATATCGTGAACAATACGGCGCATCGACAGGGCGGCGGCGTTTATGTCAGCCATGCACCGTGGTCGATCACTATTAAGAATGCGCTTATCACCGCAAACACGGCAGCCATTCAGGGCGGCGGCATTTGGTCCTGCCCGAAGGGCACGGTAAGCCTTGGCACAGATGCGGCTGTATTTGGCAACACGGCAGGCAAATCTGCTGCTGATGCGGCATTCCTGCTTAAGTGGAACGAGACGTATTCCACCAGCTTCAGCGGCAGGATGTACGGCGGCGGACTGGTAACCTGGTACCGCGATACCTCGATCGGCGCGGGCGATGCAAACTACGGCGCTTTCGCAGGCGACCGCTACGATGCAGCGAACCCGGGTGCCCCGGTTGAGCCGGCTTCCGGTGCGATCAAGGGCTACGGTCTCAAGGCTGTTGTTTCCGCAGAGAGCAAGGCACTGGCTGAAACCGCACCGCTCAAGATTATGGGCAATACCGCAGAGCGCGGCGGCGGTGTCGGCACAAACGGCGAAGTGATCATCCCGGGTGAGGACACCTTGGAAAATCCGGTTTCCCTCACCGTACACAAGGTTTGGAGCGGCGCAAGCACGTATCCGACCGCTGTTACCGTAAACCTTATTCGCATTGCGAAGGATGGCACGCGAACCGCGATCGGTACGGTGCTTCTGAGCGAAAGATCTACCGACAAGGACGGCAAGACCTGGTCGTACACCTTTGCAAAACTGGACGGCGCTTACACCTATACCGTCGAAGAGGAGGCCGTTGACGGCTTTAATACCTCGATTTCCGGCAGCATGGCAGATGGCTTCACCATCACCAACAGCAAGAAATCCGGCGGCGGCGGTGGCGGCGGTCACCATAAGCCGGACCCGAAACCGACTCCCGATCCCGATCCGAAGTCTCCGGTTGACATTCCGGATCAGCCTACGCCGCTTGATCCGCTGAAGCCGACGGAGAACATCCCGGACAGCAAGGTTCCGACGACCAAGCCGAAAACACAGACCAAGACGCCGGATAAAACGAAGACAGTGAACATTCCCGACAGCAAGGCTCCGACGTCCAGCGTTCCGAAAACCGGCGATATCGGCGGCCTGTGGGCGGCTCTGTGCGGTCTGTCCGCAATGGGACTGGCGTACTTCGGTATCCGCAGAAAGCACGATTAAAAGCAAAAACAGATAGCAAACACCCTCTATATCATTCGATATAGAGGGTGTTTTTTCACTCAAACAATATGCAAAAGCTGAATCAGCAGAATCCATGCCAGACCGTAATATGTTACAACGGCAACCAGATCGTTGATCGTCGTAATCAGCGGACCGGACGCAACTGCCGGGTCTACCTTGATTTTATGGAACAGGATCGGCACGAGCGTACCGACCAGACTGGAAATCACGATCGCTACAAGCAGTGATATGCCAACGCAGCCGGAGATCAGGAACGCATGTCCGATGGCATAGCCCTTGAACAGCGCTATGTATGCACCGAGAAAGACAAGCGCCATAATGCCGAGCAGCGCGCCGTTGCAGGTGCCGACCTTCATTTCCTTGAAGGTGAGGTGCAGCTTGTCCTTAGCACTCAGTTTTTCATCCATCAGCACACGAATCGTAACCGCCAGCGACTGCGTACCGACGTTGCCGGCCATATCGAGAATCAGCGACTGGAAGCAGATGACGACCGGCAGCACGGCTACAACGCCTTCAAATGCACCGACAACGGTCGAAACGCCCATGCCGAGGAACAGCAGGATGATCAGCCACGGCAGACGCTTTTTCATGCTTTCCCTGGTGGTTTCGTTGAGATCCTCCTCGGCGGACAGACCGGCGAGCTTTGCATAGTCCTCGCCGAGCTCGTCATCCACGGCCTCGACAACGTCCTGTGCGGTGATGATACCGATGATCCTTCTATCCTTATTCAGCACCGGCAGGGAGTCTTCGGCATAATCTTTGATCTTCTCGATGCTCTCTGAAATTTTCTCGTGGTCAAGCAGATACGGATACGCGTAGCTGATGATGGAATCCAGCGGCACATTTTCTCGGGCAACGATGAGATCCTTCAGGTCGATTGCACCGCAGAAGCGGTTTTTATCATCGACTACATAAATCGTTCCGATGTTGTCGTTTTCACCGGCCTGCTTTACCAGCTCGTGCATGGCCTGCCGAATGGTCAGGTTCTGCTTGATGCAGATGTAGTTGGTCGTGATCAGGCTGCCGACTTCGCTGTCGTCATAGGAATTGATAAGCAGGATGGCTGACTTGGTTTCGTCATCGATCATCGGGCGCAGCTTTACTTTTACGCTCTCGTCGATGTTCTCCCACAGATCGACCGCGTCGTCCGCATCCATTTCGTTCAGAATTTCGGCCAGCTTGTCAATGCCGATTTCATCAATGTATTCCGCCGGATCATCCAGATAGGAGATGATTTCCGCCAGCCATTCCGCATCAAGCGCGCTGTACAGCAGATTGCGTTCCGCGCGGTTTAGGAATTGCAGGCTTTGTGCGATATCGTTGTCGTGATAATCCTGCAGCTGCTCCCGCATCTCATTGATCGAAGGGGAGGTGCGGATGATCTCAACGATTTTCTCGGCAAAAGATGTTTTTTTCCATGTTGCTTTTTTCATAATCAGCCTCCTTCTGTGCCCGGAAAAGGGCACAAAAAATCCACCGTAACAGATACAGTGACACAAACATCAGTTGTGGACTTGTTCATCACGATGGAGCAAGGCTCAGCGCTTATTTCAAAAGAGGATGCTTACGGACACTCGAAACAGCAGTATAGTCTGTATCCATCGTCATATGTACATTTCGTCTGTCACAACTGTCCATAGGACTTGCCTCCTTTTTTATTTTTTCGCAATGATTATAGCACTTTTTATGTGGAATATGCAAGGCATTTTTCACAGTTTTAATAATATGGATAAAATTTGCGGACAGTATCGCGCACGGGGAGAAAAAAAGCCGGCCGGAAATCCGGTCAGCCTTTTTATCTCAGTAGACGATGCAGGAATGTGATTGTCCCGGTGCACGAATGATTTTGGAAGATTACCCAAACCAATCCCACCGAAACGCTTCGGTGGACAGAGTAGATGCCTTGCCGTCGAGTGCAATCTCGCTGAGCAGGATACCAACGATCGGTGCGATACCGAACCCATGTATCTGGAGGCGCAGAAGCAGCTGAAGAAACAAAAAACAACGCATACCTTCTGACAAATTTGGCAACACTACTCGTAAAAGGAGTGTGTTTTCATGTCAGATATGTTTTGCTTTCAGTGCCAGCAGACCGCAGGTAACAAGTGCTGCGTGAGCGTGGGTGTCTGCGGCAAGCAGCCGGATACGGCAGCGCTGCAGGATGAGCTGGTGTACGAACTCATTCGCTTGGCCGAGGCGGCAGCTGCGGCCGGTCAACGCACACAAATCGTCGACCGGCTGCTGATGGACGGCCTGTTCATCACCTTGACCAATGTCAATTTTGACAATCAGGCGATTGCGGAATTCACCGAGCGGGTACGCGCGGAACGAGAGAAATTCGGCGGAAAACCGTGTGCGGTCGTGGAGCTGTGGAAGGGCGACACGGATACGGTTTCGCTGCGTTCCACGCTGCTGTTCGGCATGAAAGGCATGGCCGCCTATGCACACCACGCGATGAATCTTGGCTACACGGATGACGAGGTGAGCGCGTGGTTTTACAAGGGCCTGTGCGCGGTCAATCGCCCGCATTCGGTCGAGGAATGGCTGGCGCTGATCGTCGAGTTCGGGCAGGTGAATTTCCGGTGCATGGAGCTGCTCGATGAGGCCAATACGGGCACATTCGGCACGCCGCAGCCCGCAAAAGTGCCGACCGACATCAAAAAAGGCCCGTTCATCGTGGTTTCCGGGCACGACCTGGGCGACTTAGCGCAGCTGCTCGAGCAGACGGCGGGAAAGGGCATCAACATCTACACGCACAGCGAAATGCTGCCCGCGCACGGTTATCCGGGACTGAAAAAACATCCGCACCTTGCGGGCAATTTCGGCACGGCATGGCAGAGCCAGCAGACGGAGTTCGAGAACATTCCCGCGCCGGTGCTGTTCACCACCAACTGTCTGATGCCGCAGCGCCCAAGCCATCAGGACCGCGTGTACACGACTTCGGTGGTGGGCTATGCGGGTCTGCGCCATATCGAGGCGGATGCGTGCGGCCGCAAGGACTTTTCGCCCATCATCGAGCAGGCGCTCGCGCTCGGCGGGTACGAGCACGACCACAGCATGAGCGGCATCAACGGCGGGCATATGCTGATGACGGGCTTTGCACACGGCGCGGTGCTGGCTCACGCGGAGGAGATCATCTCGCTCATCAAGAGCGGCAAGGTGCGGCATATCTTTCTGGTCGGCGGCTGTGACGGCGCGCATCCGGGCAGAAATTACTACACCGAGTTTGTCAAATCCACGCCGATGGATACGCTGGTTCTGACGCTTGCGTGCGGCAAATACCGCTTCAATGACCTCGATCTGGGCGAAATCGGCGGCCTGCCGCGCATTCTGGATATGGGCCAGTGCAATGATGCGTACAGCGCCATCAAGGTTGCGCTTGCACTGGCGGATGCGTTCGGCTGCACGGTCAACGACCTGCCGCTCACGCTCGTGCTCTCGTGGTACGAGCAGAAGGCGGTGTGCATCCTGCTGACGCTGCTTGCGCTCGGCGTGAAGAATATTTACCTTGGACCGACGCTGCCGGCGTTTCTGTCGGAAACCGTGGTCAAAACACTGGTGGAGACCTACGATCTGCACCCGACCACCAATCCGCAGCAGGACCTGGATGCGATTTTGGGAAGGGGATAAACCGGCGAGCTTTTTGGACGCTACGGAGCGTTCCTTGTTTCCCTCTCGTTTGCTTGCTGCAATAGGTTTCAGCAAACGAAAGAGGAAAGAAAACAATGAAATTTACGGCATTCAACGGCAGTCCAGCGGGCGAAAAGAGTGCCGCTGGACGCATGCTCGGGGTCTTTCTGGCGGGCGCGGCTTGTGCCGGAGCGGAAACCGAGCTGTACCATCTTGGCGATTACAGCATCGGACAGTGCGTGCAGCACGATGACATGGAGAAGCTGCTTCGCGCATATCAGTCTGCGGATGTGGTCTGCTTGGGATCGCCAGTGTATTCGTGGAACATGACGGCGCTGCTCAAGAATTTTGCAGACCGGCTGATCCCGCTCAAAAGTCCGCTGCTGACCGAGCAGGCCGGCTATGAGTTTGCGGCACAGGGCGAGGTCACAGCAGAGCCCCGTACACAACTGGATGCGCCGCTGATGTCCGCCGCAGAGTATGTACAGTTTCTGGGTATGTAAGACAAAGGGAAACGGTTCTTGCCTTCGGGAAAGAGCCGTTTTTGATGTGCGCCATAGTATCTGACGGAATGATATGGGAAGTGAAGCTCGATCAGGCTATGCCGAAAAAGCAATACTATGTCGATTATCGGCAGGGATTTTTGTGTATCAGGATGGTATATTGGAAGTCAGTGTGGTATAGTTAGGGTAAACTAACTATGGATTGACACTGGAATCCCATAAAAGCAAAGAGATGAAGGAATTATGCAAAGCAAACAGCAAAAGCAAATCAAGGTATTTCTGATACAGACCTTCGGCGGAAGCAGGGGCGGCTCGCTGTTTTCACGACAGGAAAAAATGCTGGATAGGTTAATCAAAACCGCAGCAAACAGGTCCAAAAACCAGATGAAAACACTGGTGCAGACCATTCTGCCGCGCATTGCGCTGTACAAGGTGCTGCAGACAGAGCTGCCTGCGGAGGAAACCTTTACGCACATGCGGACGTACATGATGGACTGGGTGGCAGCAGAAAAGCACGCTTTCACGGCGAAAATGGAGTCTGTGCCGGGATTTTATCGGATTTACAGCTATTGCTTTCTCAAAATCATGCGTACCTCCGACTTGTGGGAGAGCACACAGGAACACGACAAAACGCACTTTTCCGCGTCGATTACCAAGTGTCTCTGGCACACGGCGTGCCAGGAAAACGGCTGTCCGGAGCTGTGTCCGCTGTTTTGCGACGTGGATGACGTGACCTACGGCGGACTGCGCAAGCTCGGCTTTTCGCGCACAAAAACGCTGGGCTGCGGCGGTGACTGCTGCGATTTTCGGTTTTTCAAAAGGTAGGCGAGCAGACGGAGAAGCGGACTTCGGCAGGATTTTCGGTGCAGCGGCGGAATCCGTGCTGTCAGCTCCATCGCCTACGCAATGCGGCCGCAGATGGTTTTGAGTCGGATTCCTCTTCCATACCTTGCGATTTCCCCGGTTAAATGATACAATCAAACCACAAGGTTTCATTCCATCAAACGGATTCCGAAGGGGAGCCATCCCTTATCACATAAAGGAGCATCAGTGCATGAACCCAGTTTTTGTTATCGGACACCGCAATCCGGATACGGATTCCATTTGCTCTGCAATCTGCTACGCGCACCTCAAGCGCAGGCTGACCGGCGGAGAATACATAGCCTGCCGCGCGGGTCACGTCAATGCGGAGACCAAATTTGTGCTCGAACGCTTCGGCGTGGAGCCGCCGCGCTACATCAAGTCGTTTGAGCCGCGCCTGAGCGATGTGCAGTACCGCGAGGTGCCGGGCATCAGCGAGGAGCTGTCGCTGCACCGTGCATGGGATTACATGAACGAAAATGATATTCAGACGCTGGCCGTTGTCGATGAGGATCGCCGTCTGAAGGGTCTGCTGACGCTGGGCGATATTGCGCGCTTCTACATCGAGGATCAGGACGCCAATGCGCTGGCGGAGGCCAAGACCAGCTATCGGAATCTGGTCGATGTGCTTGACGGCACGCTCGAGGTTGGCGACATTGACCAGCGGTTTGAGCAGGGCAGTGTGGTCGTTGCGGCGGCTAATCCGGACGTGCTCGAGGACTATATCGGCAAAAACGATATGGTTATTCTCGGCAACCGCTACGAAAGCCAGCTGTGCGCCATTGAGATGAGCGCCGGCTGCATAGTCATCGGCCTCGGCTCCAAGGTTTCGCGCACCATCCGAAAGCTGGCCTCGGAAAACGGCGTTTCCATCATCGCCACCCCGTATGATACCTACACCTGTGTCAAGGTTATCGGTCAGGCGGTTCCGGTGCGGCATGTGATGCGGAAAAAGGGTCTTATCACCTTCGAGCCGGAGGAAACGGTTGAGGATGTAAAGCGCACGGTTTCCAAAAAGCGTATCCGCTATTACCCGCTGATGGATGAACAGGGACGATACGTCGGCATGTTCTCACAGCGTAACCTGCTGGATCTGGAGCGTCCGTCGGTCATTCTGGTCGATCACAACGAGCGCGATCAGGCCGCCGAAGGTATTCGTTCGACCAATATTGTTGAGATCATCGACCACCACCGCATTGACTCGGTGGAGACCAGCGGGCCGATCTACTTCCGCAATCAGCCGCTCGGCTGCACCGCGACCATCATCACGCAGATGTACCATGAGCACAACGTGGAGATCGAGCCGAAAATCGCGGGTCTGCTGTGCTCGGCAATCCTGTCGGACACGCTGATGTTCCGCTCGCCGACGTGTACGCCGCTTGATCGCATGGCTGCAGAAGAGCTGGCGAAAATCGCCGGTCTGGACATCAAGCAGTATGCAACAGAAATGTTCCGTTCCAGCTCGCGTCTGCTCGATCGCTCGATGGATGAGCTGCTCCACATGGATTTCAAGTATTTCCAGGCGCAGAATCAGAAGATTGCGATTTCGCAGGTGACGAGTGTCAGTGAGAACGAGCTGTCCGGCATCCGTGATAAAATGCTCGAGTACATGGAAAGCTGCCTGGCATCGAGCGGTCTGTCCATGCTGTTCGCTATGCTGACCAACATCATCGAGGAAAAGACAGAGCTGCTCTACGTCGGCAAGGGCGCGCAGCAGTTGGTTCGTGCGGCTTTCAAGACCGACTGCGGCGAGCATTCGGTCGTCCTGCCCGGTGTCGTCAGCCGCAAGAAGCAGATGGTGGCGCCGCTTGTCAGAGCCATGGAGCACGACGAGGAAATTGGGTAAGATTTGCAGAGTAAAAGCGGGAGAAACCAGGGTTTCTCCCGCTTTTTGTGTTTACTTCCGTTTTTGCAGCTGCTCGGAGATGGTCCGTTTCATCGTCTCGGCGTCAAGCGGCTTAGACAGATGTGCGTTCATGCCTGCGGCGAGACACTTCTCGCGGTCCTCCTTGAAGACGTTGGCTGTCATGGCGATAATCGGAATGGCTTTCGCGTCCGGCCGGTCGAGTGCCCGGATAGCTTTTGCAGCCTCCAGACCGTCCATCTCGGGCATCATCACGTCCATGAGAATGGCATCAAAGCCGCCTGGCTCGGAGTCCCGGAAGGCTGCAAGCGCCTGCCTGCCGTTCTGCACCGGAACAGTCTGTGCACCGCTGTCGTGCAGCAGGAAGATTGCAATCTCCATGTTGAGCTCATTATCCTCGGCAACGAGCAGCCGCGCGCCGGAAATATCTGACGATGTCTGCGTCGAAGCTGCTGCTGCGGTCGCGTCACGGTCGAGTTCAAACGGCAGTACGACGGTAAAACGGCTGCCTTCGCCGAGTTTGCTCTCCACCGAAATGGTGCCGCCCATTTGCTCGACGAGCTGCTGCACGATAGACATGCCGAGTCCGGTGCCCATATAGCTTGAGCGAGAGGACTCGTCTGCCTGCTCAAACGGCTTGAACAGATGGTTTTGGATGAAATCTTCGGACATGCCCAGACCGGTGTCCTCGATGATGAATTGGCAGGTGATCTTCGCATCCGTTAGTTCGAGCATGTGCATCTGCATGTGGATGGACCCGCCGGGCTTGTTGTATTTCACGCAGTTGGTGAACAGATTCATCAGGATTTTTTTCAGATGCAGCGCACTGCTGCGGACGTAAATACCGGAAAAATCGTCATGCTCACCGGTGACGGTCAGACCGGCGGCTTCCGCCTGAAACAGCACCGAATTGGTAATGCTGCCGCAGACTTCATCCAGATTCATGGATTCGCGCCGCAGAACGACGGTGCCGTTTTCCAGCTGAGCCATATCCAGAACATCGTTCACCAGAGACAGCAGCAGCTGAGAGGACAGCTCGATTTTATGCAGACAGTCGCGCACGCGCGCGTGGTCGTCCTTATTTTTGCGAATGATAGTCAGCATGCCGATGATGCCGTTGATGGGTGTGCGGATATCGTGCGACATGTTGTTCAGGAACGTTGTTTTGGCGGCGTTGGCAGCCTTGGCCTGCGTGAGCGCCTCCTGCAGCTCTGTCTGGCTCTGCTGCAGCTTGAGGTTCAGCTCCTGCGCCTGTTTGGCGGACTGCCGGGCCTTGCGGAACAGACCGAACAGCAGCAGAGAGAGCAGGATGAACACAGCAGAGGCAGTGGTCAGATTGTCCTTGACAAAGTCTGCAGCGGTGACCTTTTCGGGCGCACTGTCGTACATGGCGAGTGCACCGGTCAGCAGAGAAGAAGGCATGGTTTTGAGCGTTTTGTTCAGGATGGACAGCAAAGCCGTATCGCCCTGCCGTACGGCGAACGAGGTCTTGCTCGGCTGTGTGAGGAACACGCGGTACAGCGTTTTGTCCTTCATATAGCGCGGCAGCTGACCGGCACGCGTTACATAGCAGTCCGCACTGCCGGTCCGCATGGCTTTGATCGCGTCATTCGCCGAAGGGTATTCGAGGATCGTCCACTTGGGGTAATGATAGGCGAGGTACTGCTTGAGCGAAAAATCGTTTCCGGGGATGGCAGCGGTGTTTGGCTCAAGCTCATTAAAATGGTTCTTCGTGGTAAGCGCCGCCTGACTGAAGCTCAAGACGGTGTTCGACAGTGCAAGACCGTTCTCTTCGGCGGCACTCGGGTTCTGGCTGGTGTGGAAAATCAGGTCGATCTCACCGTTCTGCAGTGCCTGCAGCTGCTCAAGCTGCGTGTCAAAGCCGTGCAGGTCGAAATGCAAGGCGTTATCCCCAAGACAATTCGTCGCATATACGACATAATCCGTGAGAACACCGGTAACATCACCGGTTTGGATATCAAAGGTGCTGATGCCGGTGTCATGATTCAGAAAACCGATGCGGATGGCGCCATGCTGCCGGAGCCAGTCCCGCTCCTCGGTCGAGAGGAGCTCGACCGACTGGGCAGACAGATAGCGCTGATACAGATCATCCTGATAGAACGGCTTGTCGTGTGCAATACGGCGCATGGCATTATCGAGCGCTTCCTTGAGATCGGGACGGCTTTTGCTGATCACGAAGTAAACATCCGAGCTGCCGAACGAGGTGATCGCAGACAGGCTGTATTCCTGCCACTGGGGGCTCTCGACCGAGATAAAACCGTCGATTTCGCGGCTGGCGATCTTGGCGGCTGCGTCCTCGCCGCTGGTGATGGTCACATGCTCGGTATGCAGACCGTGGCGTGTCTCCCATTCGCAGAACTGCGTGGTCGGGATACTTTCGGGCAGCATGCCGATGCGCTTGCCGTTCAGGGTGGTCAAATCAGATACGGAAATATCGGCAGCGGCAAGATTTGCATATAGGTAATATTTTTCCTCGCCCATCGGCAGATCGGAAAACAGCATGGTCTGGGCACGGCCCTCGGCATAGGATACGCCGGCCATCAGGTCGATTTCGCCCTTTTGCAGCATGTTCAGCGAATCCGGCCAGTTTGCTTCGATGTAATGATAGGTCCAGCCAGTATATGCGGCGACGGACTGCTGATATTCGTAGCCGTAGCCGCTGCGTTCGCCGTTCTCGCAGGTGATGTTGTAGGCGGAATCCGGATACCATGCAACTCGCACGACAGAGGAATCCTGCACAGCGGCGGCTGTGTCCTGCAGCAGCGGCATAAGCAGGCAGAGGCACAGCAGCAGACAGCCGTACCGTTTCAGTCTGGTTGTAATTCTGTTCATATGCCCCTCCGTAAGCCGGAATGCGTCCGGCTTTTCTCTGTAAAAGGAAAAAGATGCACTGCTGCATCGGTAATGCATCTGTGCATCTCAAACGAGGCAGCTGGCTGCCATTTTACAGGCCCTGTGAAGCTGGCTTCGCAGTCATTGCGAAAGCGGCTTCTTAGCTTTGCGCCGCAGGCTTTCGCCTGGTTTGCTGAATATTTATTTGTTTATTATATTTTATTATAGGTGAAGAACGACAGGGTTGCAAGAGAAAGACGCAAAATCGACCGCGATTTCAATAGAATGCGGTATTAAAAATTGTTTGATTGATATACAGAACAGAGGGAACCAAATCGCACGGCATCTCGTCTAATCAAGTAATAAGAGAAAATACAGCGGCCGTGCGCCGCACCGCTCAAGAAACGAGGTGTCCGTTATGAAAAAACGATTGTTCCCCCTGTTCCTTGCACTTTTGCTGCTGCTTTCCGCCTGCGGAGCAGGCGTCGGCAATTCGGCATCGGCGGCAGCCGGTGACAGCGGCAGTATGCCGGATGACGCGAACGGCTGGACCGAGGACGCGTCGGCAGATACCGCTGAGAGCGGTGCGGACTTTTCTGCGGTGAGAAAGAATGCCAAGCTGATTTTGAACGCCAATCTGACGCTCGAAACGCAGGATTTCGACAAAGCCTCTGCAGATATTGAGAAAATGGCAGCGGATGCAGGCGGCTATCTTGAATCGAGCAGTCTTTCCGGCGATGCAGGCAGCCGGCATGCAAGCTATGTCCTGCGTATTCCGCAGGAGAAGTTTGAGGTGTTTTACGAGCAGCTCGGCAGCAGCGTGCATGTGGTGTACAGCTCGCGTTCGAGCGAGGACGTGACCGAGCAGTATACCGATATCGAAACCCGTCTGGCAACGCTGACCACCAAGCACGAGCGGCTGCTGGCGCTGCTCGATCAGGCGGATAAGATGGAGGATATTATCTCGCTCGAGAACGCGCTGGCCGACTGTGAATACGAGATCGACTCGCTGACCGGCTCTAAGCGCCATTACGATGATCTGGTCGGATTTTCGACCTTCTATGTGGATCTGGAAGAGGTGCAGACGCTGACCGCAACGCCTGCGGGCAGCGGCTTTGGCGCACAGCTCACGCAGGCGGCTAAGACCGGAACACGCGGTCTGGTTGACGCGGTTCGAGCGCTCATCGTCGGTGCGGTGATGTTCTGGCCGGTGATCCTGCCGGCTGCTGCCGGGGGCG
>ENA-OROH01000731-OROH01000731.1-human-gut-metagenome-genome-assembly--contig:-NODE-731-length-36171-cov-13.785441_pt1 | contig 36171 bp, 26 predicted proteins | sample MGYA00242125_ERZ509042 | MGnify/ENA primary metagenome ERZ509042 (study PRJEB26280, sample SAMEA2338738) | human gut metagenome | biome: human gut; feature: human-associated habitat; material: faeces... | reverse complement strand
CAAACTTTTAAAACAGGAATTAGAAGTTATTTTTCAACTCCTGATTCGCATAATTCATTGATAAATATCAAACCAATAGCCAAAGGAGCCAGGTATTTAATGAAAAATGCATACGTCCGGAAGAAATAGAACGGGATCGTACCGTGGTTGGTCAATTCGTCCTTTAATATCTTCTTTTCAATCCGCAGACCAACAAACACACAGATCATCATTCCACCCAATGGCATCATGATCTTGGCTGTCAGGAAGTCGAGGGCATTGAATATCGTCAGCCCACCGATAGTATATTCTTTAAGTACACCGAATGAAAGCGAAGCAAAAACGCCGATGATAAAGACTCCGATAGAAACAACCCAGGCTGCAAACTTCCGAGGTACATTGTATTCTTCGTGTACATAGGCAGTAGCGACTTCATGCAACGAAATAGTTGATGTCAGTGCGGCCAGTGCCAACAGGATGAAGAAGATAAACGACCAGGCGCTACCGAATGGTAATTGCTCGAAAATATTCGGCAGGGTAATGAAAACCAATTCCGGACCGGCTGTTGGTTCGATACCGAAACTGAAGACTGCAGGAAAAACCATTATTCCGGCTAATAATGCCACTAATGTATTCAATACAGTCACCTGTACTGCGGTTGCCTGCAGATTGGTATCTTTCCCAAAATAGGATGCATAGGTAATCAGACAGCCCATCCCGATACTTAAGGAGAAGAATGTCTGTCCCATGGCACTCAATACAACCGACGAAGTGATTTTCCCGAAATCAGGACGGAACAGAAAGACTAATCCGTCTTTTACTCCGGGCAGGGTTACCGAACGGATACATAAAACCAATAATATCAGAAACAGGGCCGGCATCATGACTTTCGAAGCTCGCTCAATCCCTTTTTCTACACCGGCTGCTATAATATAATGTGTAATACCGATAAAAACGGCCGTCCATAAGATCGGACGGAAGACACTGCTTGAGAATGCTTGGAAATCATTGGTAAAATCGGCAGCACTCTTCCCGGAAAGGTTTCCACTCAATGCCTGCCAGACATATTCCAATGTCCAGCCGGAAACCACCGCATAGAATCCTAAAATCAGGAAAGCTGCCAGCACACCGTTATAACCGATCAACGGCCATTTGGTATGTGGAGCCAGTTTCTTGAACGAACCGGCCGCATTACTTCGTGAATGCCGTCCGATAAAAAACTCTGTAATCATAATGGGCAAACCCAATAAGACCGTACAGATAATAAATACCAGCAAGAAAGCGGCTCCACCATTCTCGCCTACCATATATGGGAAACGCCAAATACTTCCCAAGCCCACAGCACATCCTACGGTTGCCAGGATCACTCCCAGTTTACTTCCAAATGTTGCTCTATTCGTTGACATATTCTGTTTGTTATATGAATTCGTTGACTTTTATTCTTTTATTGATGCTTCTTCGCTCACAACACCATCCCGGATATGAATGGTCCGGTCGGTCTGCGAAGCCAGTTGTTCATCGTGTGTGACAATCACAAACGTCTGATTCATCTGGTCGCGTAATTCAAAGAACAGGGCATGCAGTTCTTCTTTGTTCCGAGTATCCAGACTGCCAGAAGGCTCATCGGCCAAAATTACCTGTGGATGATTGATCAGCGCCCGAGCAACGGCTACCCGCTGTTTCTCTCCTCCCGACAACTCTGCCGGTTTATGCGACATCCGGTCTGACAATTTCAGAAACGACAGGATTTCTTTCGCCCGCTTTTCGGCTGCCGAAGCTTTCTCGTTGGCTATCAAAGCCGGAATCATTACATTCTCCAGTGCCGTAAATTCAGGCAACAGCTGGTGGAACTGAAAGACAAAACCGATATTCTGATTACGGAAGGCCGACAGTTTCTGTTCGGACAAATGTAACACATCAGTATCATGTATCAGCAAACGCCCGCCATCCGGCTTATCCAGCGTACCCAATATCTGAAGTAACGTTGTTTTACCAGCTCCACTCGGACCAACGATCGAGACCACTTCTCCTTGGTTGATCGTCAGGTTTATTCCTTTCAATACCTGCAAGTTCCCAAAACTCTTGGTAATGCCTTCTGCTACTATCATATTCTTTTATTCCTCTTATTCGATATTTCTGATCACATACGAAGCTAAATAACAACCGAAGATAGCCGGCATATACGAAACCGTCCCTGTTGTCGTCCGTTTGCAGGCTTCATCATTCACTTCTATCACCGCATCCGGATTCGCCATTTCCGTCGAATAAACCACTGGAATTCCTTTCTGTACACCCAAACCACGCAAGCGTTTACGCACGGCCTTTGCCAGCGCACAATTGGATGTCTTCGATATATCGGCGATACGGACTTGCGACGGGTCGATCTTCGCACCGGCTCCCATCGACGAAACAACGGGAATCTTCCGCAGCAACGCATGGTATAACAAAAAGACTTTCGGACTGAGGGAATCGATTGCATCGACAATAAAGTCGTAGTGCGCATGATCCAGAATCTTTTCGGTCCGTTCATCCCGCAGGAATTCATTGACAACCGTTAGTTTCAGTTCCGGATTAATATCCATCAGGCGTGCAGCCACCACCTCAGCCTTGGGTTCTCCTAACGTTGAATGCAACGCCGGTAGCTGTCGGTTCAAATTACTTTCATTGACTGTATCAGCATCCACAATCGTCATTTGTCCGATACCTGCCCGACATATCTGTTCGGCCGCATAGGCGCCAACACCACCCAACCCAACAACCAGAACATGGGCTTCCGAAAAACGTTCCAGCCGCTCTTTTCCTAACAATAATTCAGTTCTTGAATTCCAATTGTAAATCATTTATCAATAATTTGCGGCAAAAGTAATAAATCAAAAGGGAATATAGTTCTTTTTCGTCTGTTTTTTACGTTTTCTTGTCTGCTAATAAGATATTTCGTGGTTTGTCCGTTCTTTGGGCTTGACTAAAAAGAACCCAAAAGTCAAGGCTCACACTTCGAAGGCCAAAACAATTGAAAATTGACGATTTTTAGGCACGGATTTCACGGATAACACGGAAGATGGAAAAGATAATTTTCAATTGTCAATTGTCCATTTTCAATTATAAAAAATCCCTGCCGCCCAAACGAACGACAGGGATTTCATTTTTGAGATTCTACGTTTACTCTTCTCAGGGTTACTGGTAGAACATAAACTTTATATTACACTATTATTAATACTAATGTCACTTGTTCTCCCTCACGGGGTACTTACCTTGATTAAATCAGGCTCGTGACTATTAACTTAAAAATATCTTTTGAATGATTGCGATGGGATTTCTCCCACCGCAATTTTATGAATTGTCAATTGTTAATCTTCAATTGTCAATTATTTTACTACTACCTTGAAGCTTTCGCCGTCAACTGATACGACTACTACACCTGCAGGAGCAGCGATTGTTACGTTGTCTGAAGAAACTACTTCGTTAGCTACTACCTTACCTAAGATTGTGCTTACGATTACGTTCTTGCCTTCAGCACCCTTAACTACTACAGCACCGTTAACACCAGCTACTACTACGTTACCAGCTGTGATGTTTTCGTTAGCTGTAGCTTCACCTGTAGCACCCTTAACTAAGCCAAGGATTTCAGATTGGTTTACAACTTCTTGCAAAGAGCTAGAAGAACCGATTGAAGTATGATCACCATTGTAATTATAAGGCTGAGCTAATACTGGTACACCATTCAATACCTTCAACCAAGAAGCTTGATTAAATGTGCCAATAGAACCTTCCAAATTACCATCTATGCCACGTCCCTGAGATTCTAAAAGAACATCTTTGTGGTCATCATCAGTATAGCGCAATGAGAATGCATAGTTCTGATGCTTACCGTTCAGTACATTCACATCAATCTTACCATCTTCAATAGCCTGTTTAACCTTAACCGGATCTAATACATTCCATTTTGAAGCCAAATCTTTCAAAGTCAAACCACCCTTCAAGATCAACAGATATTCGCCAGCCTGACCGTCATTCAAGAAGTGGAATGCAGCATCTTTGTCTGCTGCTTCAGCAGCTGTAACATTCATATGGATACCTTCAACAAAACCTAAGCGAGTATAGTTGCGGAATGCATACTTAGCAGCTTCTGTATCCAAATCAATATTAGTATTTGTACGGAATACTGAGTCATTCAAGTTAACCAATACACGACCTGCATTATAACCATTGTAGAATACATGATGAGTTGCATCTTCATCATCTGCAATTTCTTCAGATGGGAAGTATCCATGCTTATTAGTTGAACACCAACGACCATCTTTGATTGAATCATTGTCAACAAAGAACAAGTATTGCGGCATACGAGGATTAGAAGAAATAACAGAATCAGCATAGAATTCAGTATTTACATCTTTACCTACAGGCTTAACACCTTCAGCTGTTACACCTAAGAATGAAATCGGAGCATTTGCTGATTCTGCTACATTACTCTGATTATTACCATCTTCATAGAAGAACTCAGTAGCTAAATTGAAGTCTGAGTTACCACGAGTACGGAACAACTGGATTGTTGAGTTCATTTCTCCACTTGTTACATCTTTTCCAATTGGCATATACAATGGACGATCTTCTTTAACGAATACGAACGCATCATTTACAGTTTCAGGATCAGTATCCAAAGTTACATAAGTAGCTTTTGTTGTCTGAGACTTAATACCTAACTGCGCAAAACCATTCTCATAATATGCACGTTTCGGATATTTAACATAGTCAGTAACATTCTTAGATGTAGCTACAGTTGTTGCAGCTGCTTTTACATCTTCCCAATTGTTCCAACCAGCAGCAGGACGGTTCATATCTTGATAGCCTAAGATCTGAACAGGAACATAAGCAGCAGTGTTACCATCTGCAGTCAATTGATCTGCTTTGAAGTAGAATGCGCCTAACAATACATCCTTACCATCAACATTCTTCAAATGAGTTGACTGGAAATATGGATTTCCATTAGCATCATCTTTTATAACAACATAATTCCACTCGTTATCAATCAAGTTGTTGTCACGAACTTTCATTACATAACCTTGTCGCTTCAACTGAGCAAGACCTGGAATGGTATAACCATATTCTGTTTCGGCACCTGCAGATACTTCAAAATCTGGCCTCATTTCTGACTGAACGGCCATGATACCATCTTCAGTGATCTGCAAATACTTATCTTCGTTCAAACCACCATATGTATCAGCTGTTGAATACTTAATAGCCCAAGTTTCATAGTTCAAATCTTCTGCATTGAACTTCTTGTAACCTAAGTATGCATTCTGAGTAATTTCCGGTTTAGTGATCGGTTTCAAATACAAGGTATCACCACAAGTAAATTCAAACTTATCAAATTTACCCTTTGCGTCAGAACCTTTTACATATTTATCAGAATGATTGATGAAGTAAACACGGCCATCTTCTGTTTTATACAACTGACCATGGAATGCTTCTTTTGCATATTCACGGTTCGTAATCTTCACATATGGAGTAGCAGAACCTAATTCACAAGTATCTTGTTCAATTACCCACTGCGTAGCTGGCATATGTTCATAGTTTTGGTAATCATCTTGTCTGTCATACATCAACTGACCCCACATGTTCATCACCAAGTTGTCACCATCTTTACGATAGCTAGTCTTGTTATCACCCTTAACAGCCACCTTAATGAAATACAAACCGTTTGCTGCAGTTGTACGCTGCATGTAAGTATAGTTATGATCGAACTGTGCTTTCAATCCATGAACTGATTCGAAGTTAGTAACAACCGGCCTTCCTAATTTTTTATTTGTAGGTGAATTTAACTGTTTTCCTATGAATGCTTCAGTGTATTTACCAATAGAAGTACCGACTGTCAGGACATTTGCATTATCATGCGAACCGCCCATATTCATTAATGTTAAAGCAACCGGAATATCCTCCTCTTTGCTAACTCCATTTTCATCGGCTGTTGTAACTGTTGCAGCAGATTTTCCTTCATTAACCGAATTATAAAAAGCTGTATTTTTAGCAGTTGCTAACGGTGTCTTTTCCCACGTCTTTCCATTATTGTAATCTTGCGTACCAACGATAGAAGCATTTAACGGTTCGAATACCAAACTATCAACTGTTGGATAATAACTTACTTTCCACAAATAACGGGCTGTAAATGCATCGACTGTAACATCAGGACTCAATGCTTTATCACGATTCTTTTTATCATAAGAACCGACTTTATCACCGTACGAACCTACATACTCACCCTTATCATTGATCACACCTATAGGTTCAATCTTAGCAGAAGTTTTTCCAGCCTCTAATACTCGTCCAAAGAAATCATCTTTAACAACTAAACCACGGTAATTACCTGTTGAAGGACTGTCTTCATAACGTTCGTTCGGCATAACAGCAAGGTACTTGTTATACAAGGTTCCTTTAACATCCTTATATTGTTTAGCCAAGTAGATGTTATAACCTGCATAGTCATTATTTGCACCTAGAGCATAGCTTGTATTAGAAACTTCACGAGCCATGTAACCAGCATTGAACAAATCGTTATTGATCTTGATTTCATTGCCATCCTTGTCTTTCAAGCCATTCTTGAAATAAGCAGAGTCTCTTTTTGCATAATGAGCAGCATTCATCCAAGAACCGTCAGCATCAATCATTGAATTAATATCTGCGGCACTCAATACACGAACACCGGCATTACGAACTGTCAATGAAAGGATGTTATAATCACGAGCAATTTGTGTTTCTTCTGTACCACCAGCCAAGTCTGCATCAGCAATTACAGATATAACATCATCTCCCTTTTGCGCTAAGCCGATAATCTGTTTTTTCTCATGGTTATACACGTATAACTTCATTGTTTTAAAGCCTTCTGGATCGGTTGTTTTAGCCTTCGTGTACCAACGCCATTCAGAAATATCGCTTTTATTGATATTACTGCCCGATTTAATAGTTCCAGTATATTTAGAGTCCGGATCAAGTTCACTCTTTTCTTTAATCACAGTAGCTTCTGCGCAGTTATAAGACAAAGTAAAACCAGTTTCTTTGTTTGTAAACTTATAGATGTCAGAGCCATCTGTAGTGGCAGTAACATCAATTCTCCACAAAGAAGAATTCAAAGAAGGAGTACCTTTCGTTCTTTCTTCAGTAGTAGTAGTCGAAATTGCCTTCAACCGGCTCTGCTTAACAATCTTTAATGAAAGCTCACCTGTTTCGTAATTACGAACCTGAACTAACACGAATTTATCAGTTGCGGGAGTATGTTTTGGTTGATTAACTTCCAACTGATACCACTTGCCTGCTTCAATCTTGTTTACTCGATAATCATTGTAATTGAATTTAGAAAGATCAGCAGTCTCTACATCAAATCCATCTGCAGCAGTCAACTGAGTACGATAAGCCGTTTCACTCCTCACTGGTCCATTAGCGGAATGTTTAACATCGTACTTAGCTCCTACCAGCACCTGCGCACTTGCAGAAAATGAGCCCACCAGCAAAGCGGCGGCCATCAAAGTAGAAAACTTTTTGTTCATAATAATAAAATTAATTGTTAATAAATAGATTAATAGACTTTTTTCAAACAACTAATTTTACGAAGAGACTCTATGATCCCCGCGATTCATTATGAACGAGCATAAAAAAACGCGGGCTAGTTGTCTATTATTTATTCTAAGGCATCTGGAAATTCGCCCACGTCACAATAATAGAACAATAGCCCGCGCTTATACGATATAATACAATCCACCCATCTAGGGCGGATACTTCTATATACGTAGTCCACGCAAGCATTTACTGTCCATTATTCCGTGACGTTAAAAATTTTCCAGATTTTTAGAATAGGAATAATCTTCGTAAAATGCTTACATAATTTATGTATAAACCGCACTCGCGAACCGCTGTTCGCTACGGAATCACTGCAAAGATAAAGAGGTTTTCCGAATCAACAAGAAAAAACTTGCATTATTTTCCAAAATATATGGATTATAGGACGAAACAAATGGATTTATAGCACAAAACACCCCGTTTTCAGTACATGATAAAAAGCCGGCGTATTTTGATGAAAAGGTAGGCATGAATTCTCCAAAAGACGCCGGCTTTTTATTCATTCATGCCTATGTTTTTCTACCAATCCAACGGGAATCGTTTTCTATCTTCGTTGGATTGATTTCCGATTCTCGTTTATTTGAATGGTTCGTTCTACCTATATATAATAGATATCCCATATCGGATTTATTTTTATACCCTTCACACACGGTCCTATCTCTCTTATATTCTGCGATTTCCTGTGAAGGGTGTGAAAGGAGGCTCTGTATTCGTACTTTTGGCTTGACCCAAAAGTACCAAAAACTCAAGATCGTATTCGTTCTTTTGCCTTGATGCAAAAGAACCAAAAAATCAAGGCTGCGTCTGCTGAGCTACTCCGTCTCTCCGTTTCGCTGTGCGCGCCGCAAACTCGCTGCGCTCAGACAGCGACGCTCCGGCCGCTTCACTCCGTTCCTCCGCTTAACGCTCACCAGAACGAGGCCGAAACAATTGAAAATTGACGATTGACAATGGACAATTTTTTATTATCAATTGATTTTATAGGTTCTTAATTTCCTCATCAGTCAATCCTGTACACAATTTAATCTGCTCAAAAGAAATACCATTCTGCTTCATCAGACGAGCAGTTGCTAATATGCCTTCTTCTCGCCCTTTTTTTAAACCTCTTTCTTCTCCTATTTCAATTCCTTCTTCCCGTCCTTCCTGATACCGAGCTTCTGCCTGTTGCTTCTGGTAAAGGGCTATGCTATAATTATCACGGTACACTTTGAGGCACTCTTCATACTCTTCCCGTTCTTTCTTGTTCATATTGGCGATCTTGGCCAATTGCTCCAAACGGTTGAATAGTTCTTTCTGACCTTTAAATGATAATGTTTCCAACTGTTCCATGTGCTTCAAATTATATAACCAGTAATCCAACGGGGTTTCACATTCCGATTCTGTCTTCTTGAACAAGGGCATCTCGATAAAGATTTCCCGGAAAACGTTGCTCATCTGTTTGCCGGTGTCTCGATCCGCCAGAATAATATCAGTACGGACTTTGTCTGTCCGAACAGAATCTTGAAACCACGATCCACAAACGGATTGATAAATACGCTCTTTCCATAGAAAAGGTTCTTTAAAATGTTTTGCCCCAATAGCGGGATAGGCAAAGATAAGATTTTATCGTGAAAAATCAAGATCGTGTCTATTCTTTTGCCTTTATAAAAAGAACGAATACAACACAGAACTGATGACGAAAAAAGCACGGAAACCTCGCTTCACACAGTTATCAAACCATGTTGCTGCGAATTCCGTGCTTGATTTATCAATAGGATAATAAGAAATCTATTTATTTCAAGGCATAAATACGGCGAATGATATCAACAATTTTCAATCCTTCCAGCGCCGTTGTCGTATTCTGAGCACCCGTGTGCTGCAGGACTTCCACGACGTTACGGATCACGAAATTATGATTCTGCGCCGAACCTTTATACGGTCCGTAGTCATTACCCGGATTTGTCGGAGCCAATTCAGGCATCTCATAGTCTTTAATATGGCAATACTCTACCTCGTTCATGTACTGACCGCCAATCTTGACGCTACCGTTTTCTGCCACAATCAGCATACTGCTTTCCATGTTCTTATTCCAAACCGCAGTCGAATAGTTCAAACAACCCATACCGCCATTCACAAATTCGAACGTTACCAGTCCAGAATCTTCGAAATCCGTTAACTGTTGATGGTTGAAATCAGCAAAACGCGCCTGGATATGCTGTATATCGCCAAAAAGCCAATACATAATATCGATAAAATGAGAGAACTGGGTGAACAACGTACCACCATCCAGACAAGCATCACCATGCCAGCCTCCAGGTTTATAATAACGTTCATCCCGATTCCAGAAGCAATTAAGTTGTACGAGATAGATTTTCCCCAGCCGCCCCGAATCAATCATTTGCTTGATCCAGACAGATGGTGGAGAATACCGGTTCTGCATCACACAAAATACTTCTTTCTGGTATTTCAGCGAAGTCTGCAAAACCCGTTCGGCATCTTGCACTTGTAAAGCCATTGGTTTCTCAATCACTACATGATGCCCCGACTCGATTGCCTGTATCGCCAGCTCGGCATGAAGACCATTCGGAACACATATATTGATCACATCGATATCCAAACCGGATTGCAGCAAAGATGTCATATCCGAGAAGAAAGCTACCGGATAAGCTTCAATGCCCAGTTCTTCCTTCGGGCGTATATCACATAATGCCACCAACTCTGCTCCCGGATCGCGAACAACCATTTCTGCATGCCGCTTTCCGATATGTCCGCATCCGACTACGGCAAAACGAATTTTCTTCTTATTACTTTCCATAATTACGAACGGTTTCAATGATATAATCCACTTCCTCATCTGTCATTTCCGTATGAATAGGCAATGACAAGACCGACTGGACCAGTTTTTCAGAAACACTCAAAACCGAGCCTATACGGGAAAAGCCGTAGAAAGCCGCCTGTTTATGTAATGGAAGCGGATAATAAACCATCGACGGAATTCCTTTTTCCTTGAGATATTGTTGCAAATCATCCCGTTTCCCATCTGCAACCTGCAAGGTATATTGATGATAGACATGCGTCGAATAAGGAGCTTTGCAAGGAATCTGCCAGCGGGAATCCTGATCAAAAGCCTCGTCATACCGCTTGGCTACCTGCTGACGGGCAGCGGTAAACTCTTCCAAATGCGGAAGCTTCACGTCTAAGACAGCCGCCTGCAAAGTATCCAGACGAGAGTTACAACCGATAATCTTATGATGGTATTTCTGCAACTGACCATGGTTGGCAATCATCCGGATCCGTTCAGCCAGACGATCATCGGATGTCATGACGGCTCCTCCGTCTCCATAACAAGCCAAAGGCTTGGAAGGGAAGAAAGAAGTCGTACCGATATGAGCTATCGTACCGGCTTTCCGACGCGTACCGTCCGAGAACAACACTTCGGCTCCTAATGACTGGGCATTATCTTCCACCACATACAAATGGTTCTGTTCGGCTATCTGACGGATCTTCTCCATATCACAACATTGTCCGAACAAATGCACCACCACAATAGCCCGTGTCTTGGGAGAAAGGGCCGACTCAACCATCCAAGGATTGATATTGAATGTCTTTTCATCAACATCCACCCACACCGGAATCAGTCCCAGCAATGAAACCACTTCGGCAGCTGCCACATATGTAAAGGCCGGAACAATCACCTCATCTCCCGGCTTTAGATCAAGAGCCATCAAAGCGATCTGCAAGGCGTCCGTTCCGTTGCCGCAAGGAATAACATACGGCACATCCAAACACGACGACAGATGCGAAGCGAAACGCTGCACCTGTGGTCCGTTAATAAATGCACAAGTATCCATTACTTCCTGCATAGCCAGATCCAACTCCGGACGCAGCCGAAGATACTGTCTATGCAGGTCAACCATCTGGATTTTATCCATATTCCTTTTTATTTCACCTCGCTACCCGGTTTCACTTCCTTCTCCGGTGTAATCACCGCCAGCTTACCGTCAAAGTTTTCTGCCGAAAGAATCATTCCTTCAGAAACAATTCCCTTCAGTTTGCGCGGAGCCAAATTAGCGATGAAGCAAACCTGCTTACCGACCAGTTCTTCCGGTTTATAATGCTGTGCAATACCCGAAACAATGGTTCGTTTTTCTAATCCGTCGTCAATACGGAACTGCAACAACTTATCTGCTTTCGGTACTTTGGTACATTCCAGAACCGTTCCTACACGGATATCCAACTTCAGGAAATCATCAAAAGCGATATTTTCCCGAATCGGTTTTGCCTTATAATTAGCTTCTTCGTTCGCTTTCTTGGTTGCCAGCAGTTTGTCAATCTGAGCCTGGATGACGTCATCTTCAATCTTTTCAAACAACAATTCTGTTTTCCCCAGTTCATGACCCACTTCCAGCAAATCGGTTGAACCCAAGCGATTCCAGCCTAACGGTTCTACATTCAGCATCTTGTTCAATTTTTCCATGCTGAAAGGCAAGAACGGCTCGAATACAATAGCCAGATTGGCTGTAATCTGCAAAGCAATATTCATGATGGTAGCCACACGAGCCATATCCGTCTTGGCCAACTTCCAAGGTTCTGTATCAGCCAGGTATTTATTACCGATACGAGCCAGGTTCATGGCTTCCTTCTGCGCATCACGGAAATGATAAGTATCCAACAGACGTTCTACGTTTTCCTTTACATCTGCAAAATCCTTCAGTGTCTGACGATCATAATCCGTCAGTTCACCGGCAGCCGGAACCTTATTGTCAAAATACTTACCCGCCAATACCAAAGCACGGTTCACGAAGTTACCCAAGATAGCAACCAACTCGTTGTTATTGCGTGCCTGGAAGTCTTTCCAGGTAAAATCATTATCTTTTGTTTCAGGAGCATTGGCTGTCAGCACATAACGCAACACATCCTGCTTACCCGGCATATCCACCAAATACTCATTCAACCAGACAGCCCAGTTACGAGAAGTAGATATTTTATCACCTTCCAGATTCAGGAACTCATTGGCAGGAACATTTTCCGGTAAGTTATAAGAGCCTTCGGCTTTCAACATAGAAGGGAATACAATACAGTGGAACACGATATTATCCTTCCCGATAAAATGTACCATCTTCGTTTCCGGATCTTTCCACCATTTTTCCCAACTGTCTGGCAACAATTCCTTTGTATTGGAAATATAACCAATCGGAGCATCAAACCATACATACAGCACTTTGCCTTCTGCTCCTTCTACCGGCACCGGAATACCCCAATCCAAATCACGGCTTACGGCACGCGGTTGCAATCCCATATCCAACCAGCTCTTGCACTGTCCATAGACATTCGGTTTCCATTCCTTGTGGCCTTCCAGAATCCACTGACGAAGGAACGGTTCCCATTTATCAAGAGGCAAATACCAGTGTTTCGTTTCACGCATAACCGGCTGACTGCCACTGATAGCCGACTTCGGATTGATCAAATCAGTCGGACTTAATGACGTACCACAGGCTTCGCACTGGTCGCCATAAGCCTTTTCATTGCCACAATGCGGACAAGTACCTGTAATATAACGGTCTGCCAGGAACTGTTTGGCTTCTTCGTCATAATACTGTTCGCTTGTCTTTTCGATAAATTCGCCTTTATCATACAACGTACGGAAGAAATCTGAAGCCATTTGGCGATGCGTAGCCGAAGTTGTACGAGAATAAATATCAAACGAAATACCAAAATCCTCAAATGATTTCTTGATGATATTATGATAACGGTCCACTACATCCTGCGGCGTAATGCCTTCCTTCTTCGCACGAATGGTAATAGGCACACCGTGCTCGTCCGAGCCACCAATCATAATTACCTCTTCACCCTTCAAACGCAAATAACGGGCATAAATATCGGCAGGTACATAAACGCCGGCCAAATGACCGATATGAACCGGTCCATTTGCATACGGCAATGCCGTAGTTATCAATGTTCTTTTAAATTTCTTTTCCATACTGTGATGTTCTCTTTTTGAACTACAAAGGTAAGAAATTATTTGGTATTGAAGATAGCTTCATTAAAAATTGAAGTCGACAAGACTGTATTCAAGCAGTCGGGCGTTGAGACTCCGGTTGATGTAGAAAAGAGAACAATCCGGTTAGGTAAAAATGGGATTTATAGGTACTTTTTCTACTAACGACTAATTGTTTAATTTTATTTGTCGCAACTGTGCTCTTTTTGTAGTAATATAGTACTTCTGATCAACAGATTTAAAGATCTTATGAACTTTTTACATAGTTTGCTTGTTATCATTTATATAGTAATCAAACGAAGTCCTTGACAGAAGGCAAATATTATGAAAATTCAGTTTGAGATCAAAGAGACGTTAGCCGGTATATTAGACCAGCTACTGCATTCCGACTTTTGGATCACCGAAGTGGAAGAGATTGATGACAAAAGGCAACTAATCAAGATCAGAGATTTTGCTTACCCACAAGAGGCGACAGCCGAGGTTTCTGAGAATGAGATTCTGTTAAAGACGGCATGGTCAAAATATACCTACCGTTTGTATGAAGTAAACCATGTATGCTGGTGCGAATATACAGGGGCTTATCGGGGATTATTGGGACAAAAGCTTCTCCCTATCATAACGCCGAAAGAGAATCTGCTCGATCAGCCTGTTCACAGCTCATTACTGGGCGACATGCACAAGCCTTTGCGCGAATATGCCATGGACAATCTGAAGCTGAAGAAGTTCCGTCAACAGACCTTCGGTGATATTGGTTTCTCGACCAACGATCATCCGAAGCGGGTGTACGATGCGTTTATCAAGGAAGACTATATTCCTGAGTAGATGTTTCACTCCTTTTCAGGCAAACACTATGGACTCACAGCCATCGCAACCGAACCAAGAAGATGTATCCGTGGTCCCGTACAATTCATTCTTCCGAATGAATATGCTGATAACTAAAATTCCTCCAACCGCTTCGCCCCATCTTTGGGTTGTGAAGTTGTTGGAGGACTTTTTATGGGGTATCTGCTTCAAGCCCAATTAAGGTTCAAGCAGACGTAAAGCTTTCGTAGCATAATCGTAGGTAATGACGTAGATAGTGCCAGCAGCGATCTGATCTTTTGTGATTGCTTTTGAGTCAGTCATTTGTTCATCATCATTATTTGTGACACTTAGTGTATAAGAGATATCTTGTTCTATGGTGAAATAAGCTGTTTCTCCATTATCAATAGATACACTACGATTACCATCATCACTGACATTAAAAGAATATGTTTTAAACCAGTTACTAAATCCTTCCGGCAAAGCTAAACGCACTCCTATATTAGTCATCGGAACTTCTACAGAAAGATAATTTACTTTACCTGCTTCAATTGTAAAAGATTTGTTATCTATATAATATATTGCGGCACCTTTATCAATCGATTGCTCATTAAAAGCTGCATTGTAAGCTTTTAACGTATAATTTCCAGGCTCTAATTCAATTTTACTTGGAATTTTATCCCCCGGATTATACTTCAAGGTCACCTCTGGAGTCACATCTTGACTGGATATTTCCACATACAAATCATTATCCACAGCACGGGTGGAAATGGATTCCGTATTTGCCACCTCAACAGTTATGTTCTCCAACGAAAGGAAACCTGTTTCTCCCACCGATGGTAAATCTTCTTGTTGGCAGGCAAATAATCCAACCAAACCTAAATAGATTGTATATAACCAAATTCGTTTCATATCCGTATGTTTATATTTTATCTTTAGTGTCATTACGTACAAAATCTTAGGCTTTAAGCTATTCAACAAGCTGACATGCTTCTTGTTCTAAACAATGTTAGGCTGAAAGCCTTATAGGGTATAGCTTAGGGCAACGCCCTAAGACTATTTTTATATCTTCTTTAGCCCTGAAGGGGCGGAACTTTTTCCCCCTATTCCGCCCTTTCAGGGCTTTTATTTTCTATTTTCTCTCTTCCCAAGGCGATGCCTTGGGCTTTATAATCTTAGGCTTTCAGCCTACTATTTATCATAAACGAGAGAGATGTCGTCGATGTAAAGCATACTACCTATATGTGCATTCCAATTCCCCATTACTGGGAAAGTTATTCCTTTATTTCTGTCAAAATCACTTTCTGAAAAAGATGTTTTTGTCGTTGACAGGAATTGTACATAAATTGAAGTCGCATTTTTCGGTTGATTTACATATTCAATATTAATGATAGCCTCTTTCCATTCTCCATTTGAAGTTGATGAAGTAAATGTGCCCAACCCAACAAGTTCATCTCCATTCTTCAACTCCACATATGCTTGAAATGTATCTGTATTTTTGGGTACATAATTATACCAAAACTTTAAAGTAGTAGGACGAGAAGAAAATGTATGTCCTTTTGTTATAGTTTCACCATTATCTCGATTCCAACTATATGTTCCTATGAATAAACTTCCAGCAAAAGCACCCTTTTCGTAAATCATTTCACCTGTTGAAGCATAACCACCTCCATGTCCTGATGTATAAATTAATGCAGCACGAGAATCACTATGCTTTTCATTCTCAGTATAACTCACACATGGTGCAAAACATACAGGGTGTCCCACTCCCCATACTATATTTCCATCTTGAGAACGATCATTATTTGTATTCCACCAAATATCCGTTTCATTAGAGATATATGGATAAAAACTATAATAATATCTTTTAGTAGACCAAGAATCTGAAACTCTAAATTCTTCTCTTCGAATAGTACTCCACTCCTCCATTCCTGAATTTGGCAGCTGCGTAGGTGTTTCCAATATTACAGTAGCTTCGGTTGAAGAAATAGTTCCTCGATACAAAGCTCTCACCTTAAACTCCTCAGTAGTAAGATCTTCAGCAGCATCTGTGAATTGTTGTGTACGACCTTTTATATCCTCTCGCGTAACACAATCTATCCACTTTTCCTTTTCCTCATTATAATATTGATAAACCAAATTATTTTTTATAATATCTACATTACCAGATGTAACTGTTACTTCATTAATTGTAAATTCTCGAGACCAACAATTTTCTTTTTGTACCGAAACACTAAATTCGGGTTTAACACACTTCAAAGTATATTTTAAATTCGGAGTTTCTTGTCCCTCAATTTCTTCACTACTCCACCGATTATTGGCTTTCGCATCTATTTCGATCGAATTTTTTGTTGTTTCACCGGCATTCGTTTGTAACTTGGCAAGTAATGGAGATAAATCAAGGCTTGCGTCCGTTGTTCCGATTTCCGGAAGTGTTATGCCCAACGCTGTTTCAATGGCCTGTCTATCTTCTGTATTCGACAATAAATATTCTTTATCTGTTTGCAAAGAAGATTGAAACTGTTCATCCTGAAAATTGAATTTCAGTTTTAAATCCTGCAAAGCAGATGCGGTATTCAGTTTGATAGATGCTTCTGGAGTTTCTGTTTCAACGAAAGTTAATGTATTATCAATAAACCCTTCAGCCTCAACCTTCGGTTTCGGCAACCACTCCATAGGTATAGTCTCATTGATTGTCACTGTTGTTGCTTCAACCTTTGAAATATCTAAAGTAAGGTCATCATTAAAAGTCAATGTGAGCGTATAATGATCAGCGGCTTTAAAAGTTGCAGGTAAATTATCATGTTCCAATTTTGCAGAGACAGATTGACCATTCAGTTTTTCTCCTTCAAAATAAAAGGATACTTCTTTACCAACCTGAAAATAGGCACTATTCGTAGAGTTTGGTTTTAATTTAACACTATAGTTTTCAACTGCGACCTTAACCCAATAAGATTCATAAATCTTTGCCATCTCTGTCGCGTCGGGAAAGACGACTGAAGCCAAAGCATTTGCCACTTTACAAGCAAGCTGAACTGAGGCTGTCTTACCTTCTTCAACAACCACTCCAGTCTGCTCTCCTTTATAATATGGCTCATCCAACGCTACAAGCGAATTATCACCAAACGATGCTGTTACGGTATAAGTACCGGCAGATGCTGGAATAGTTGATTTATAAGCCCCGTCATAAAGTGAATTATTCGTTGTCTCGTTAACAATCTTCAGCTTGAAATTCTCAGTCGCAGGTTCTCCTAATTCAGCTGGTGTACTCTTTGTTGTGACTTCTGTTGAAACATCGTCATTCAAAGAGATCAGGAAACCTCCCGTTTGCATATTATTCAACTGTTCTTCCTGACAGCCAACGAACAACAAACTTAGTAAACCAATATACAGGGAATGAATGTATTTCATTTGAGATAATCTTATAGTAAGTTTTTGTCTGTATTTATTCATAAACCAATTCCATTTCATCCAACCAAAGTTTGCTACCTACGCCACCGATATAATAATCACCGTATTTGCTCGACGATGCTACGATAATAATATACTTCGGTGTACGGTTTGTATAACGATATTCCAATGGAATTTCAATCTGTTTATAGGAAGATGTTGACTGATTAGATGAAAATTCACCGTATGCTATAATATTAGCATCATCCTTATCAAATAACTGCCTCTTACTCGGATTATTCCGAATTTCATATGGTTCTGATTTATCCGATAAAGCTATATAAATATGACAGATATCCGGTTCCCCTTTCATACTAGCCAAATCACCTACATTATCACCAATCATGTCAATCGTAGCCGGAGTATACTTATAATAAAGACGCAACGAAGTTGGGAAAGAACTGAACTCACGACCAAAATGTAGAAGACCATTCATTCCGTCAAGATCAAAATCTCCTGTAAACAAATTGCCAGAAGCTAACTTTAACCCTAAAGCGTTTACTGATTCTAAATAGGCAGCTTTTCCAGAAACGCTTTCATCTACAGGTAAAGTAATATTTTTACCTATAAGCTTAGTTCCTTTATTTCCAGTACCCCAAAATGGAGAATTATCCGCTCCCCAAGGATTCCATTGGCTACCATCCTGTGACCAGTTTTCCAAACTTCCATTCTCCAAAGCAACAGCCGCTACCGTTGTAAATGTCTGTTCACTCCCGGCTGTACCATCTACGCTTACCCGATATTTATAGGTGGTCGAAGCACTCAATCCGGAAAGCGTAGCGGTAAAAGAAGTTCCAGAAACCGAGATATCCGATGATGGTACGCTTTTCCAACTCGAATCGCTTTGCTTGGCATACTCTATTTCCGGTTTCTTGCCACTTTGAATCGATCCTTTTAAAATAGCTTTGGTTGTCATCGGAAAAACATCAGCTGAACCACCTGATCCTCCTTCATCTGTTTGATAGACGAATACTTTCCACTCTTGCCAAACATCCTCACCATGACGGGCTGCATAGAAGGTTTGAGAAGTTGTAAAATCGTGTACTGTCGTTGGATCGGGTTTAACGCTTCCGTATTCTCCTCCCAAATTTAACTTGCTAATTTGAATGCTGCTTAAGTCTTGATCTGAACCTACATAAATAATTACTCTGCGCGAATTAGCATCAAGTACATAATCGGTCATTCCTTCAACTTCAATGTCCCGTTGTACAATCTGATTCACCGTCACCTTCCAAATATAATCCTGATAGGTGCGTAAGGTAAAGTTTACCGGAGAAGAGAAATCCATACGGGTATTGGATGAAGTCGGAATGCTGTCTAAGGAAGCAAATCCGGTATTCGGGAACTTGGCATAATTCACACATGCCGCAGAATCCGGAATCAGTTCCGCATCAGCCGTTATCTTCAAACGGGTTATTTTCAATTTTGTAATATCGACAGAATCGTTTACATAGAGCGTAGCTGTACGGGCAGTCTTGTTGATCGTAGCTGCCGTAAATACATTTTCTTCTGCTCCACGCTGACCTTCTACCTCGATCGATTCAATCGAAGCTTCCTTAATAGGATAAGGGATATCATTTTCAATGGCACATGATGCCAGTAAAGATAACCCTAGTATTCCATAGATAATTTTTCTTATCATATTCAACATCTATATCTTTAACACTTCAAATCAATTATATTCTTCTATTAGATAAATCATATACTCCTTTTAACCCCTCAGGCCTACGACCAGCTCCCCTAAGACAGGGGAGCTTTTCTTTTGGATAAGATAAAGCCTGGCTTTATCCTCTTACCTTTATCTTCAACACCATCACTATAAAACTTCCCCTGTTTTAGGGGAAGTGCCCGAAGGGCGATGGGGTTAATATGCTCAACACTCAAGACTAGTATCTTTTTCATGCTCAACTTTGATTTGTCTTATCCTATCCAAGATTAAATCTGGATCCTCAAAAACCAGTTTATTCTCAAAGTGGATTATCCTAATCCCATGTTCATTCCATAAATATGAAGTCCGCTGTCTGTCATAGACAAATCCGTCATCACTGAAATGAACCTGTCCATCCAATTCTATTCCCAAACGTAAAGCTGGCGAATAAAAATCCAACACATAAGGACCGACTCCAAATTGACGACGGAATTTTATGCCCTCAATTTGTCGACCTTTCAACATTTTCCACAAAACAACTTCCGCCGAAGTCATTCCTTTTCTTAAATCCTGCCGGAATATTTTCTGTTCCGGCAAATTAAACTTTTGCTTTTTCATAGTTATAGTTTATTATTATACGATTTAACCCCTCAGGCCTTGCGGCCAGCTCCCCTAAGACAGGGGAGCTTTTCTTTTGGATAAAATAAAGCCTAGCTTTATCCTCTTACCTTTATCTTTAACCCCACCACGATAAAAACTTCCCCTGTTTTAGGGGAAGTGCCCGAAGGGCGATGGGGTTAAAGGGTAATCAAATCAAATTTTCTATTTTACCTTTTATGCTACAAATAAAAGGTCATACCGATATTAATAGAAAATAAATTGATCTTGAAATTACCTGACGAAACACGCTGACTGCCTTCTTCCACCCGGTTCGTTTCCTGATCAATCCACTTAAAGTTAAATCCCATCACACCAACGGAAACTTCTATTGCCGACCAGTCAGTAATAAAAGCGGTCAGACCCGGAGCAAATCCGATCTGTAAGTTTTGTACGGTTTGGAAGGAACCATCATAATCTGTACCTGATCCGGTTGAGTTCTTACCACGGCCATATCCATAGGTCAAGCGCGCTTCATTGAACAAACCGAATATTTTACTTCTACCTATGGGCATATAGGTTCGTAAGAAACCTGAGGCTTCATATTTATGTTCCAGGTAATACAGGTCTTTAAATGACAAAGTCAAATCGCCCAAATCCATATCCAGATTACCCAAATCCAGATAATCCCGATTATATGCAAAACGAAAACCGGCAGCAATATTATCCCGGAAGAAATAACCGACATACGGACTGACGTTGAAATCATAGCCCTTTCCTTCCACATCTTTAATGACAAGGAAATTCAAATTGCTTTCATCATGTTCGGAATAGGAAACCGTTCCTCCAGCCATCCATGTTCCTTTCGGAATAAATACCTGGGATTGTACATCCCGATCGATACGCTTTATTGCCCGATCACCACGTTGTGCCATCACGCTACCGATCATCGCGATCCATAGCCCCATTATTATAATTAGCTTTCTATACATATAATCTGTTTTCTAAATGTCACCTCCTTAATTTGTTCCGCCCTTTCAGGGCTTATTTATTTTTTGTTCATATTCCCAGGGCGTTGCCCTGGGCTTTATTATTTTAGGCCTTTAGCCTAAAAATCGCCCTTCAATAAGGAGCAATGCCATGAATACTGTTACAAATATTCGTCCTTGTATTCAACACCATATTCTCGCAAAAACATTTTCAATTCGTCAACAAACAGCATTTTCTTATGATGTTCTTCTTGGTTCTGGATATATTTAACAACAATTTCCACCTTCGACTGACTCACTGAAAATGCACCGTATCCGTTCTGCCATCCAAATTGCCGATAAAAAGGATCTTTGCTTTTTATCCATTTTGAAGAGCTACGTTTAACCTCTTCCACCATCTTTGACAAAGCCATGTTTTTGTTTAATACACACAAAACATGAACATGATTCGTCGTACCGCCTATACATATCATCGGGCAATCTATATGATTTAATATTCCGGTGATATAAGCATATAGTTCCGACAAATCGGTTTGTTTGATTATATTCTCCCGATATTTGGTTGCGAATATCAGGTGAATATAATTTTTTGCCAATGATTGTGACATATTTTTATTCCGCCCTTTCAGGGCTTAATTATTTTTTATTCATATTCCCAGGGCGTTGCCCTGGGCTTTATTATTTTAGGCTTTCAGCCTAAAAATTACCAATTCTTCATCTTGTTTCATTCGAACGATTTCATCCTAACTTAATTTTTCTAAGCTATATGCCTAAAAAAGAAACAAGACTTCTTCTTTTTCATTCGAACGATTTCATTCTAACTTAACTTTTCTAAGCTATTTGCCTAAAAAAGAAACAAGACTTCTTCTTTTTCATTCGAACAATTATACCTCAACATAATGTCTAAACTACAAGCTTAAAGATTACCAGATCTTCATCCTAGTTTCATTTAGACAGTTGCATCGTGATATAATGTTTTTAAGTTTTCGACCTAATATTATCAATTCCAAACACATAGAATCAGAATAATGCCCTAAACTTTATTGCTTTGAACAACCAACCACGATCTACACGATCTGGCTGAAAGCCTGCGATTTTATAGCCTAGGGCAACGCCCTGGGTATTTCCATCAATACAATCTAAGCCCTGAAAGGGCGGAATCTGTATTGAGCCTGCAAAGGTACTCAATTTCTCACAAACCGCATGTTAATAAAGAATGTATAATGCAGAACTTTCACTCCGCATTATACATACATTTTATTATTTCCAAATGGTTGGTTCTCCGTCATAAACAAGCTCAAAGTCGTCGAGGTACATCACGCTTTTAGAACTTCCCGTAAAATAATCGCCATATTTACTTGCACTACATACAATAATAATATATTTAGGCTTAGCGGTTAAGCTCTTATATTCCAATGGGATATTGAATCCTTTCCATTTACCATTCGTTGTGCCACATTCTGATGCGGGCAATTCACCATAGGCGATAACACGTTTATCATTCTTATCAAATAATCCACTTGTCGGATTTGTATTGTCTATAGGATAGATTTCCGTTGTTAAAGCGATAAAAATAGAATTAATATCCGTATCCCCTTTATTAACAGTATTATCAGGCTGATTATCACCTTTGTAATCAATTGTTCCCGGAGTATAATGCAAATATCCTTTCAAGGCTGTTGGACGAACTTCAAATGATTGTCCAAAATCGATTTGGGCCCCATTCATCCCATCTGTATTTACATAATGACCTATATAAAGATTTCCTGCTGCAAATTTCCCCAATAGACCAAACCCAACAAACTGAGAAGCTAATTTAGCAGATTGCTTACCTGCACTTTGTGTATAAATAATAGATGCATCGCCTTTTGTTGGGTTAGCTCCTATTGTTGATGCTCCTACATTACCTGAATCCCAAAAAGAATACAAGTATCCTTTTGAATCAGAACCATTTTTTTGAGCATCCTCTTCTGTTATTGCATACCAAACACCATTGGCTTGATACCAATTTTCAAATCCACCATTATACAATTCTATAGCTGCTTCCGTTGTAAATTCACCGCCACTAATATTAAAGACTGGAGTTTCCAAACCATCTGTCAGGCGATATTCGTAGGTTGTTGCCGGTTTCAAATCCGTCGCAGTAGCTGAATAAACATTTTCTGCGACCGTAGTTCCTGGAGTAATCCAAGCCTCCGTGTCTTTTTTGCGATACTGAATTTTAAGAGTCGAGAGATCGATGCCACTGGCACTTGTTACATTCTCGGCCGTGAGATAAGCGAATTTTGCCCATGCATTAGCCGAAAGTGTTCCTTGGTTAGTCGGCTTTTGAGAAACAACAAATTCATAGCTGTATTCCTGCATAGAAGGATCTACTTGGACAGTGATATTTTCGGTACCAGTCTCCTGAAGCTTAATATTAAGAATATAATGGTCACGAGCCTTAACCTCGGTAATCTCATGTGTCAAATCATGCTCTTTAGTTTCCCCATTCATAATTGCAATAGCAACATTCAGGTCACCAACCGGGAAGAAGGCTACTTTGTTTTCCGTATTCGCTGATGAGAAATCACGAGCAGTGACAGATTGTGTCTTACTTGTTACCTGGGCCGTAATAGTTTTCCCATCTAACTGACCAACTAATTGCGTATCAAAGTTAACTGTCACCTTGACATTCGCTAACGTACAAGTAATATTAGCAGTTGTAGTTCCACCCTTTGTCACTGATACTTTTGTTGAGCCATAATAGTAAGCACCGTTCTCACCAAAAGCAGAATTACCATCGTAATTATTCGAATAAACCTCTACTGTATATTCGCCAGCGACTAACTCGATTTTTAAAGCATTTAATTCCTCTACGGAACCTGTTTCTGTCCTAATCTCTTTTTTAGTTGAGTCACTTATCTTTAGGGCAAGCAATTCCGGATTATAATCTTCAGCCTTTGTCGTTACGCTGACATCTTGTCCAATTGCGAACGACAGATAACCTTTGTTACTCAACGCATCTTCGTCGACTTCGCAACTCCAAAAACATACTGAACAAAGAATAATTATTACGTTATATATTATTTGTTTCATAATGGTTATTAATTTACTTCACTAATCGATACACTTAATGTTGTAGGCCCGACAGGAGTTCCAGACTTATCTGTAACTGTAATCTCAAAATCATATGTATCAGAACCGGTAGGCCCGTACATAGCCATCATAGAAAAGAAGGCAGCAATATCTAATGTATATGTTGTTTCATTTGCCTCCTTCGGTGGATTCAATAAACTTTTAAGCGTGCCATTCAAATCAGGAGAAAGAATATCCACTCCTTTTGTAAGCCCCATGACTCCTGCAGCAGCGGCAAAACCGCCTTTCGCTTTAATCTTAACGAAAATACTTCCAAATCCTTTTGGAGCTGAAATTGTAACTTCAGCTTTTTCGGGAGCACTCTCTACGCTATATTTTGTAGAAAAATCGTCCACTCCTTCAACCCAATCAGGATTTTGCTTAATTGTATAATTAATTCCAGACTCCAAGAATTCACTTGTTATCGTAGGATTTTCATTACCGTCTTCTCCATCACCATCACCTTCTTCACCACCTGGTTCACTCGGTGTAGTAGAGTCCTCAACCGGAACTTCAATATTATCCGTTTTACCATCTGTATTCCACTCCAAATTAGCAGAAATTTCGATGCCTGTCACTCCTGAAGGATCCACCGGATCTTTCTCTCCCGGCTTGATGGTAACAGTCAACGCATCAGCAGCTCCCCAATATTGAGAGCCTGCGGAAGAGGGTTTAATAATACTACGAGATTCTCTGATTTCTGTGTTGTTGTCTTTCAAAACGCCAGAGAACTCAACTTTGATCGTGGTGACATTATCTGCTATCATCCAATAAAAAGGATCAGGCTGTTGTACATCTTCGTCTGCTGTAGTTTCAAGACGTTTAAAATCTTTGTTATGTGTTCCATCAGTCACACTGATCTCCCAACTTTTAAAGGTACTTTTCAGTTCGTTGTCATAAGTCAATTGAATTTTCATATTCATCATCGTACAGACAACATTCACACCTGTCTCTTCATTTGCCTTCACACTGAAAGATTCTTCTTTACCATAATAAGGAGCAGTTGTAATGTTTTCAGCGTTTCCTGACGTATGCGCATAAACCGTATAATCGCCAACAGGTAATTCTACAGGCTCCTCCTCGCCATCATACGTAAATGTTTTATAAGCTTCTTCTTCACCTTTCTTTTTGACTTCCACCATAAAGCCTGTAGCACTGACTGTTGGTGTAGTTGAAGTCGCCTCATTTGCCTTAGTTACAGATCGTGAAGAAGCATCTACCGCTAAGCCTAAATTCAGGTAACCTACTTCAGATGACTCCTCAGTTTTGTTCAAAAGTTCATCTTTCATTTCGCAAGAAGTCAAACTCGCAAAAGCGAAGACTCCCGCCAGAATTGTATATTTTAATTTCATGCTTATATACGAATTAAAGTTGTTTTACAAATTAAAGCCATTCTGTTGGAATCTCGATATTTACAGTCTCATCGTTCGTATCTTTATTGATTGTAATCGAGATACCGACATTTCCTGTATTACTTTCAACGACCGGAGCAATATTAATTGTCTGAAAATCGAGTGGTTTCAGGGTGTACGTTTTAGGATCGACAGTAGCTTGTCCTCCTGTTTTTTTATTTAAGGTAAAAGTTGCCACAACACCTTCTCCGTTTGCATTGACTTTTAAATAAAGCGGAGAAGTATCGTCTTTCCCCCATAAAGCTTTGTTTTCGTTGCCAAGCGCTTCTGTTTCGAATGTCACATAATAATCTGAGAAATAATTAGCCATTTTAGAATCAAAATTCACTTGGATTTTCGCTTGGACCGGTTTACATTCAACTGTCAATGATTGCTGGTCACCATTCACATTAAAGGTTTTAATTCCTTCCATATAAAGACCATCGCGAGTACTGGGAACATTATATTCTTCTCCATAGAAAGCCTTCAATTCATAACCGCCATTGGTCAGTTCAATCAGCTCAGTCGGCATATTGGTATAATTCCATTCCATGCCATCAACAACTTTTCCATCCTTCAAAATCTGAACCGTATAATTATCCAACTTCGTATACTCCGATTCATCCACCGCCTTAGTCTGGAAACCGGCATCTGCATTTAAGCTTAACTTCACATAGCCTTTTCCTTCGGGGATCAAGGCTTCTTCCTCATCCGAGGTACATGCTGTCAAGGCAGCAAAGCCCAACAGCAGACATACATACGTTCGTAAAAATTTCAAATACTTCATGCTATATTTTTTTCTGATTTATACACTTTTTTCCAATTGCAAAGGAACAACAATTCGCAAAGCCCCACAAGGTCAATTTGTAGAAAAATGTATTCTTTTTTTTATATCTAAATGTTTCTATTTTTTAGTTATCTGTTTGTTTTTGCAGGAAATATGAATTTATCCTTATCTATTGATTGTTCCATTTATTAGAATGGGATGTTCTATTTTTTGAATAAGTTGATAACAGGGAAAAGCTTGTTGGTGGTTCATTTTTCCTGTCGGTTATGTTCCAACCGAATAGTAATCCGATACAGATGTCCGGGAAAAACCAGATACGGAAAAGGCTTGAATCACCTCATTTGATAGACTATCAGGCAGATAGAAGAAAGGTGAAAGATAAGTATGGAAATAAAAGTCTGTCCGATTGTCGGGAGTTTTGAAAAAAGAAGATACGGGAATCGTTTTTGATTCTCGTTGGCTTCGTTTTAAGACATCCTGTCTTTTCAGAAAAAGCCGGCGTGTTTTTATCAAAAGCCGGCGTAAATTGATGAAAAGCCGGCGTGTTTTCAGGAAAAGACAGGTAGCGATTCAATGTTAAATATTCTGTTAATAAAACATGTTGTAGAACATATTTACTAGAAAGCATCGTACCTTTGCAGCAGTTATCAAAATGTGTGTAAATAGGCGTTTAGTTTAGGCAAAAAGATTATGTTATTGCAAGTATTTTACATTTTGTTCTTCTACTTTGTAGGAGAGTGTATCAGTCAGTGCATCCACGGTTTTATTCCGGGCAGCGTAATCGGGATGGTTCTGTTATTTTTAGCCCTGGCATTTAAAGTTGTAAAGCCTTGTCATGTCAATAAGATATCTAAGTTACTGACAGACAATATGGGTTTGTTCTTCCTGCCCGCCGGTGTGGGCCTGATGACTTCCATCGGTGTGATTTCGCACTATTGGGCGGTCATCCTGATCTCGTGTGTGATCAGTACGATACTGGTCATTGCCTCGGTTGCCCTTGTGCAGCAGAATTTCGAAAAACGAAAAAAATAAGCCGATATGCATTCGTTGGTTCATTCTGAGATATTCGATTTAGCGTTGGTGGTCGGTACATACATTGCCGCCACCATTCTGTATAAGAAAACGCATCTGAGCGTACTTCATCCGTTACTCACGTCGATTTTCGTGATCATCGTCATTCTCGAGTTCCTGGATATTGAATATGCATCGTTCCAGCAAGGCAGCCACCTGATCCATTTTATGCTGGGTCCTTCGGTTGTTGCCCTGGGTTACGTCTTGTTCGAACAGATGAAATACCTGAAGGGGAACGTCGTATCGATCCTGACTTCGGTCTTTGTCGGAGCAATTGTCGGAATTATCAGCGTGATTGTCATCGGAAAACTGATGGGTGCCGACCAGTCGCTGATTGCTACCCTGCAACCCAAGTCGGTCACGACACCGATCGCCATGGGTATTTCAGAGAAGAACGGCGGCATTCCCTCGCTGACAGCCGTCATTGTCGTAGCCGTTGGAATCTTCGGAAGCATTGTCGGTCCGGCCGTTATGAAAGTATTAGGTATCGAAAGCCGCATAGCCAAAGGACTGGCCCTGGGCGCTTCGTCACACGGAGTCGGTACGGCTGCAGCCATCCAGCTGGGAGCTGTAGAAGGCGCATTAAGCGGATTAGCCATCGGTCTGATGGGTATCATGACCGCCATTCTGGTTCCGGTCATTTCGTATATTCTATCCTTGTTTGCGTGAATACAGGCAACCGTTCTTCCCCACGGGAAGCCGATTATCACATACATCTGCCTCTCAACCCCTTGGCTGAAGAGGCTCGAATCTGACAGCAGGACCGCCTGACTATGGCGATTCTGCTATTTTTATCGTACCTTTGCGAAAAATATTTATACGTATCAATTATGTCACAATTATTTCCTACAGATCTGCCTTACAAGGTAGCAGATATGAGCCTGGCGGAATTCGGACGGAAGGAAATCGAGATTTCCGAACACGAAATGCCCGGTCTGATGGCTCTCCGTAAAAAATATGGTGATTCGAAGCCATTGAAAGGAGCACGGATCACAGGTTCTTTACACATGACAATCCAGACAGCCGTTCTGATTGAGACACTGGTAGCCTTGGGTGCCGATGTCCGTTGGGCCAGCTGTAACATCTTCTCGACTCAGGATCATGCCGCTGCCGCTATCGCTGCCGACGGTGTACCGGTTTTTGCCTGGAAAGGTGAATCATTGGAAGAATACTGGTGGTGTACGGAAATGGCATTGCGTTTCCCCGGCGGTAAAGGTCCGCATCTGATTGTAGACGATGGCGGTGATGCTTCTCTGTTGGTACACATGGGTTATCGTGCCGAAAACGACCCGACGACCATTCAACGTGAGGGAAGCAATCACGAAGAACAATGCATTCTGGATACATTGAACCGTATCCTGGCAGAAGATCCGCAGCGCTGGCATCGTACCGTAGCTGAAATGAAAGGAGTATCGGAAGAAACGACAACGGGTGTTCACCGGCTGTACCAGATGATGGAACGGGGCGAACTGTTGGTTCCGGCTATCAACGTAAACGATTCGGTAACGAAGTCTAAATTCGATAACCTGTACGGTTGTCGGGAATCGTTGGCCGACGGTATCAAACGGGCCACCGATGTAATGATTGCCGGGAAAGTAGTCGTCGTAGCCGGTTACGGAGATGTAGGAAAAGGTTGTTCACACTCCATGCGTTCATACGGAGCCCGCGTACTGGTAACGGAAATCGACCCGATCTGTGCCCTGCAGGCAGCTATGGAAGGCTTTGAAGTCACTACGATGGAAGAAGCCGTGAAGGAAGGAAACATCTTTGTGACAACCACCGGTAACTGCGACATCATCACCATCGAGCACATGCAGCAGATGAAAGACCAGGCGATTGTCTGCAACATCGGTCACTTCGATAACGAAATACAGGTAGATAAGCTGGTGAATTTCCCCGGCATCAAACACCTCAACATCAAGCCGCAGGTTGACAAATATACATTCCCCGACGGACATTCCATCTTCCTGCTGGCAGAAGGCCGTCTGGTTAACTTGGGATGTGCTACCGGACATGCATCTTTCGTGATGAGTAATTCATTCACCAACCAGGTACTGGCTCAGATGGATCTCTGGCAGAAGCCTTACGAAATCGGCGTATATCGCTTACCGAAATACCTGGATGAAGAAGTAGCCCGCCTGCATCTGGAACGTATCGGCGTGAAACTGTCTAAACTGACCCAGAAACAAGCCGATTACATCGGTGTACCGGTTGAAGGACCGTACAAGGCAGATCATTATCGGTATTAAGACCTATCATGCCGGATTTATTCCCGATCAGGTAAAATTCATACAGCTCGACCTTTGCGCGTTCAAGGGTCGAGCTTCTTTTTACACCTTCCAACAGCAGGAACCACGGTTACGCACGTTCCGTTCCAAGCGATAATTTTTGTATTCAAAGGCGATAATTTCAGTCTTGACAGGCGACAATTTCGGCGCGCAGAAGCGATAATTTTCATCTCGATACATCAATACCTGATCAAAACCGTCCATTTCGGAATCAGTCTGTTATTCCCAATGAATCAGCCAGAAAGCCCGATTCTGGCCCTTTCCATTTATGGATAATCAGTGAAGCAGCGCTACCGAGCGTGAAGACAAAGACGGAAGAAGAACTGAGAAAAGTAGTTGCCGACTATAATTCGGTGGATGAAGTGCGGAATGCCATCACTCCTTTTTTGGGAGAGTATCCACAATTCGTCTTGTCGAGCGGGAATTATGTCATCTGCGACAAAGACAATTACGCTTATATCAATGCCGTTACCAGAGTCGTGCGCTATAAGTTGAAAGATGCCTCAGATCCGACACAAGGTATCTTCCTCGACAAACAGATCAATTTGCAGGATTATAACTCGAACATCCAGACGATGGTAGGACTGGTCATGACTTACGACGGCGGACCGGAAGCTCCTTCCATCAAAATGGGCTTTGGCTCAGGTTCTACACCGACATTGATGGGCTTCGGCGATGATGAAGACAAGCTGGTAGCCATTACTGACGGAGCCAAACGGATGAAACTGGCCGCGTTCTGGCGTGATGAAATTCCAACGGAGCTTACGCCATCATCCAATACATGAAAAATGGAGACTTGCTCTTCAACTCTGTCAGCGGACCTTTCCGTGTAAAACTCTAATCCTATTTGACAATAGATAATAAAAACGGGCTGATGAAGGTAAAAGAATACCTTTTCAGCCCGTTTATTCATTGAGTGGTTATAATCCTCTTTTATTTATCCCAGTAGATAAACTGGAACGGACAATCTTTCAGATACGGATAACCTTTGTTTTTACTTTTATCTGAATCAATCACCCATATATTATCGAAATCAAAGTTATTGAAGGTGGATTCCTTTTTAGCCCCATCATCTGTAAAGGAATCAGCATTCCAGCCTTTTCCACTGCCTTCCCGATAATACAAATCATGGTGATACTAGATACAGGCATCTTTATGTGTGCCGACAATGGCATTGCCATCTGCCACTTTCCCCACATTAATACAATACCGGATCTCCGCATAATGATCGACACAGCCAATGATACCACCGTTATCTTCATGCTGATCGGTTGTAACAGGCCCCATATTATAGCAATCATGCGTCATCCAATGAGAAGCATCACTCTGATTACCTTCTTCCTGATAGCCTAATAATCCACCTGCAAAAGACTCAAAATTTCCCGAAGAAATCGTTCCCCGATTACAGCAATAAGCCAGTTCCATATTCTCACCCAACGTAATCCCTCCGGGATCCTGACCCATACTTCCGGCAATACCACCGACACGGCTCACTTTTGCTCCACCAGCAATATCCCCGTGGTTGGCAGAACGTTCGATAATCATACGAGACGATTTACCATTTCCAACAATACCTCCGACTTCACCACTGCTGGCTGTAACCGGACCATAGTTAGCCGAATAACGAACCCGGTGATCTCCCCGACGTTCTGAATCATAGATAAGTCCGATACAACCACCTGCCGTACTTTGTCCACCCGTTATGGAATTCGTATTGACCAGATATTCCAAAGTTACCGCATTGGAAGTTTGGTATTCAACCCGTCCGAAAATACCTCCGGTATTATTTTCTCCGCTGACCACCGCATAATTGATTAAGCGACCAAATGTACCTTCACACAGTTCAATCCGTCCGGCAATACCACCGGTTTCTTCACCAGCCCCTATTATAGCCGTTGAGTTATTCATACAATTCTTAATTCCACCCTTCTCTGACAGGCGCATGTGTCCTACGATTCCACCGACACGTGCATTTCCAAATACCCGACCGGTCATATACAGTCCTTCCAACGTAGAATTCTCGGCATAACCCACAATACCACCCATTGACGTTCCGGTATTACCACTTGTTCCACCAGAAGAAATGATTCCGGCATAACAGCTCAGATCATCATTCGGTTCCGGAATAGAAGAAAAATCAATATCTTTCGTTATGGGACCACGAACGGTAGCCTCAGAAGCATAACCAACGATACCGCCCACAGCATCCGGACCAGTAACACGCATATTCGGATCCAGATAAAAGTCCGTACAATCAACCGTTCCTTTAACCAGCAGTCCGACTACTCCACCGGCATAATTGGAAGAACAGTTGACATTTACATTTACCAGAAAAACAACATCCGTAAGAAAATCACCGGTTACTTCGCCGAACAAGCCACCAACTCGTTCACTTCCTTCCACCTCCAGGTATCCATTATCAACCTGGGCAATTCGGTTAGCACGTGGCATACCAGTGAATTTAATGAGACCATTTGGATCAAATCTTCCGATAAATCCACCAACACGTTGAGCACCTCTCACATAGGAAGTAACTTTTATAGAAGAAAACGTAGACATTCCTTCCATTCCCTTACAATAACCAAACAATCCGCCGATCGAACTTCCTTCTCCTTTAACCGGAGCCATAATGGAGATGTTGCTGACCGTAGATGACTTAAAAGCCGCTTCACCGGCTAATCCGCCACAAGTCACATTCGAATGGATGATATTCAAATCTTTCTCTTCCTCAGAAATCTGATGTTGCAAAGTAACGTTCTGTATATCGCATTTAGCTTCAGAGATACTACCAACCATACCTCCCACTTTATTCTCGCCATTTACCGTAAACAAAGAAGGATTCGTATTCCCTGTTTCAAAGTTGGTAAAACCGTTTACCTTCAACTCTCCGTTAGTCTCCAAACGACCTAACAATCCACCTACATAGTCACTTCCACTTACATTCGCATGGAAACAACAGGAATTGGCAATCAAGGTTCCTTCTGCATGACCAATAAATCCACCAATGTAAGAACCCGTAGCTTTGATCATACCGCTAACTTCGATATTAGAGATAGAAACTGTTCCTGAAGTTTTTCCGGCTAACGCGCCTCCGTAATTAGCAACATTCTGCAGATTTACATCCAATGACAGATTCTGTATCGTTGCTCCATTTGTCAGTTGCTTGAACAGACCGATTTCAACATCCTTTTCTGTATTTCCAGAACCAATAAAAGAGATTTTGACCGTGTGTCCCTGCCCGTCATAAGTACCGGCAAAGACTTCTCCGGCATACAAACGCCCCTCATAAACTTCACTCCGGGGCGGTGCGGTAAAATCAGCCGTTTGGATAAAATATAATCCGGCACCATGACTGATAGAATCACGATAAAGCCCATATTCAAACATAGAGAAATCATCTTGCGAACCAATCTGGTACGGATTCTCTTCCGTTCCATCTCCTTCCAGGCTGAAAACAACTGAGGAAGCGATAATGGCATAAAGCATCTCATCACGCACGGTTACTTTCAACTTCGTGCCCAACTGTTTTCCATTCAGGAAATAGGCCGTCAAGTCATAGTCACTATCCGGGAGTAACTCACCTTTCGGTATAAACAGGCTGTAAGACGGCGAATCGTGCTGAACAGAAGCATCGAATTCAAACACCGTATCATTCGTATGCGACTGGAGTTGGACACGAATCTGAGTAACGGAATCAGGAATTTCCCAAATACCTTTCTCCAAGAAGAACGTACTCAGTTTATAATCGCCAACTTCTTCGATGGTTGAACCCATCTCATTCGAATTGTAAATATCGTCATCATTACAACCCGTCCATGAGAAAGTAGCCCATGCCAGCAACAAGCAAAAAATATAAATTCTTTTCCTCATATTCATTAAATCTAGTTTTTCATTCGTAATTACATTTTATTCATTCTTTTAGTTATTCCATTTCTGAATGGAATGGTATTGGGAAAAAGCCATCTTTTTCTGTTAAATGCCAAACGGAATTTGTTCCATTAATATCCCAAGTGTGATAATAAGAAGCTTTTTTCAGTTTATCTAGAGACAAAGGGATTCCAGTACCATCATAGTTTCCCAGTACTTCGAAATAATAACAGTTTTCAGCCCCATTCACGTCATATGGAGATCCTAAAACAGCTCTAAACCAAGACTTCCCAACATGCAGACATCTACGCACGTAAGCTTCGGCGCTTTCTTTACCGGCTATACCACCACTCAAAGCTCCTGTATCTCCAACCCCTAAATTCAGACAGTCCTCTACAATACATCTTTGCTGCAAATAACCAACGATACCTCCTGCGTACGTTCCATCATCGGCTTCTAATTTCCCCATATTGACACATTGAGAAACAACGACCACATTATTCTGAAAATTCGTACACGATTCTACAATGGCATTTGTACCTCCTATAAGGGTTGCGCTAAATCCGACTAAGGCTAAACCGGCTGCAGCTGTTGATCCCGCAGTAGCAACCATACTTCCTATCCAAGCAATTGTCCCTGCGGCAATACAAACACCCGCAATTACTTTTTGTGTAATTTCTTTCACATGATTCCAATGTTCTATTTCTTCGTAACGTTCTTCTCGTTTGAGATTAATATTCAAACTAATCTGTTCTGCATTTTCATTGGATGATTCATAATAGGCTAACAGTTTTGATAAATTAGTATTATAATCTATTACCACCTGCGGATTCAATTGATCATACAATATACCGGAAGCCAAACTATATCCATTTCGGATATCCGCCATTTCTTGCTTAACAGAATTTCCCTTATCTGTTATACTAGAATTTATAGACGTACACATCAGACCGGCTTCCTCTTCTGTTAGCATACCATAAACACCATATGTCAAAAGGCCACTGTCTGTCAATAAGAAAAGGGCATCAAGTAGAACTTCTCCTACATGCAATACAGTCTCAACAGTTTCTCCCAAAGCTTTTCCTACGACTCCAATTACAGGACCTCCAAAAAGCAGAGCTATCTCGGCTGAACCAATGACTACGCCCACAATATCCGTTGCCGACCATTCTCTAGGATCTCCTACTTCTCCTAATACGCCACCAGTAACTCCTGAACCTTGATTCTTAACGAATCCCATATTAGCACAATAGTTGACCATCGTATAATTTCCAGCCAATCCGATAACGCCTCCAGCATGTTCAGCTTTTACATCTAAGTCTCCAAAATTCTGGCATGAAAAAATGGCTCCCCATGCAGTCTTTCCTAGTACACCACCTGCATGTCCCATACTATAAGAGCTGATTTTACCCGTGTTTAACGCATCATGAACAACCGCAATAGACGTATTTCCAGCAATACCTCCAACACAGGCTGCATCACCCGTTGCCGAAACATCACCCGTATTATAAACGGAAACACCTCCAAATTGAGCTTCCCCACAAAGTCCTCCAACAGACAATTTACCTGATATCTTCCCTGCATTTGAACAAACCTTGAGGAGCGTATTATTGAATGTCAATTCTTCAGTTCCCAAACGGGTACTACCAATTATTCCACCAACTCCAATAGAGCCTTCTACGTCACCAGTATTAAAACAAGTATAGATGTAAGAGATACCAGATCCACCAACAATTCCACCTGTTCCATATCCACCATTATTTTCATCTCCTTCCTGATAAGAAATCGAGCCTTTTATATGCCCTCTATTTTCACATGAAGCGATAATCAGCGTATCTACCGAACCGGCCAAACCTCCAGCTCCTGTATATTCGGAAGTCACATCACCGTCGTTTTCACATTCTTCTATCATTGTAGTTGAATATAAAGAACCAGCACCTAAAAGTCCTCCAATCGCATAAGAACCCGATACGGATGTGCTCTCGTTTACACATGCATAAAGATTAAGCAAGCCATACATATCTACTACTCCAACAAGACCTCCGATACCAACACTTCCAGCACTGGCTTTAATGTATCCATCTGTTGTTATACAATTAAATAAACCTGTTTTTCCTCGCTTACCTCCTGCTGTTACAGATCCACCAATCAACGAACCCACAGCATAGTTCCCTTCTACTCGGGCGTTCTCCATCTTGACATTCTTGAAAACGGAGTTTTCTACGAACCCAAAAAGACCGACACCGGCCGAATTGCCACGAAACGACCATAAGTTTTTCACTTTATGCCCGTCACCATCATAAATACCCCGGAAAGGATTGTTGCTCAAATTACCAATCGGTAACCAACCGGCTTCATGGTCGCTGTCCCAGGAAGCTCTATCCATATCAATGTCGTTCGTCTGCAAGAAATGTGTATTCGAGAAAAGCAGATTATTTTTTACCTGATCGTTTGCCACATCGCGAAGCCGTTTAAAATGATCATAGCTGGAAATGATAAACGGATTCTCTTCCGTACCGCTTCCACACAGCTTCATAGCCTTACTATAGGGTTCACTAAATAAATCCATTCATTCTTCTCCTCATATTGCACATGGTTTCC
>ENA-OROH01000729-OROH01000729.1-human-gut-metagenome-genome-assembly--contig:-NODE-729-length-36211-cov-12.905852_pt1 | contig 36211 bp, 25 predicted proteins | sample MGYA00242125_ERZ509042 | MGnify/ENA primary metagenome ERZ509042 (study PRJEB26280, sample SAMEA2338738) | human gut metagenome | biome: human gut; feature: human-associated habitat; material: faeces... | reverse complement strand
TCCGGGGCTATTTGATTAATATTAAACTCGTCCCAATTTTAACGGGACACTAATGTTGTATCTTTCCTTTTCAAACTAATTTATACAAAAAGTTCTTTATATCTACAAGTTCATATATTTCAACTATACAAAGTGTTATACAAAAAAAGAGTTACTATTGCCTTTCTCAACAACAGTAACTCTTACATATTTTAAATACAAATCTGGGAACTTAAAACAATGCTATCAACTCATCCACTGTAAGCAATTGCTGCTCGCCAGTGATCATATTCTTGACATTGATTTTGCCTTCTGCCATCTCGGTTTCGCCGACGATAGCCACATACGGAATTTTTTTCGTATCGGCATAACCCATTTGCTTCTTCATCTTGGCCGACTCCGGATATAATTCGGTACGGATGCCGGCAGCCCGAACCTGAGCCACTAAAGGCAACAGATAGGCTTCTTCTTTTTCTCCGAAATTAACGAAAAGAAGTTGTGTTGTCTGCAAAGCATCTTTCGGATACAAATCCAACTGGTTCAATACATCGAAGATACGATCGGCACCAAAGGAAATACCTACTCCTGAAACACCTTCCATCCCGAACACACCTGTCAGGTTATCATAGCGGCCGCCACCGGTGATGCTTCCGATCTGCACATCCAACGCTTTCACTTCGAAGATAGCACCGGTATAATAATTCAAACCGCGAGCCAGCGTCAAGTCCAATTCCAATTCGGCACGCAAAGCCAATTTCTCAATCCGATCCAAAATGAATTCCATTTCGGCAATACCCTTCAAACCTGTTTCAGATGCAGCCAGGACATTCTTCAGAGACGCGATCTTTTCCCGGTTTGTTCCGCTCAACATAATTACCGGTTGCAGTTTACTGATGGCTTCTTCCGAAAGGCCTTTTTCACGCAACTCTTCGTTCACCTTCTCCAAGCCGATCTTATCGAGTTTGTCGATAGCCACTGTGATATCAACAATCTTATCTGCGGCACCCAAAATTTCAGCGATTCCCGACAGGATTTTCCGGTTATTCATCTTGATACAAACCCGGATACCAAAGCGATGGAACACTTCATCCATAATCTGGATCAGTTCCACTTCATTGATCAAGGAATCCGAACCTACCACATCGCCGTCACACTGATAAAATTCGCGATAACGACCTTTTTGCGGACGGTCGGCACGCCAAACCGGCTGTATCTGATAACGCTTGAACGGGAAAGAAATCTCATTCCGATGCTGTACAACAAAACGGGCAAACGGTACAGTCAAGTCATAACGCAAACCTTTCTCGCAAGCCTTTGTCGCAAACTTCACCGGATTCATTTCCGCCAGTTCCTCTTCGGAAATACCCGAGAAGCAATCACCCGAATTCAGGATCTTGAAGAGCAACTTGTCTCCTTCTTCGCCATATTTTCCCATCAAGGTTGACAGGTTTTCCATGGCAGGCGTTTCAATCTGCTGAAATCCGTACAAATGATAGACCTCACGGATTGTATTGAATATATAATTACGTTTCGCCATTTCTTCGGGCGAAAAGTCTCTCGTTCCTTTAGGTATGGATGGTTTCTGCATACTTATTATTATTTTATGATGTTTATTGACGCACAAAAATACGATTTTATAAGGAATAACAGGTCTTATATACCTTTTTCTGTCTGATCATCATTAATGATCATCCCACTACCCAGGCACAGATGATGGTCTTTATCATAAACCACGCCATATTGGCCGGAAGCGATTCCTTGTATCTTATCATCCGATTCGATACGGTACACATCTCCGATCCGGCGGATATAGCCATGGGTAAATTCCGGAGTATGACGTACTTTAAAGGTTATTTCCTTGGCATCGTCAAATTCGCCCCAGATATCTTCGGTGATAAAATCAAAGCCTTGCATGTTGATCACTTTGCCATACTGCGTTTCCGGATCGTAGCCATTGGATACATAAATAATATTGCGGCGAATATCTTTCTTGATAACAAACCACGGACCACCACTTAATCCCAAGCCTTTTCGCTGACCGATGGTATGAAACCAGTATCCATTGTGCTTACCCAAGACTTTGCCTGTTTCCAGTTCAATGATCTTTCCCGGTCGCTTGCCTAGATAACGTTCGATGAAATCATTGTAATTGATCTTCCCCAAGAAACAGATACCTTGACTGTCTTTGCGTTTGGCACTGGGTAATTTCTGCGCTTCAGCAATCGCACGAACCTCACTTTTCATCAGATGCCCGATCGGAAACATCAGTTTCTGTATCTGCAACCGCGTGATTTGTCCCAAAAAGTCTGTCTGATCTTTCACCGGATCCTTGGCTGTCGACAACCAGACCTTTCCATCGATTTCCGTCGTCGTCGCATAATGACCGGTAGCTATTTTATCGAAGTCTTTTCCCCATTTCTCTTCAAAGCAACCGAATTTGATGAACTTATTACACATCATATCCGGATTCGGAGTCAATCCCCGCTTCACTGAATCAATGGTATAACTTACCACTTTATCCCAATATTCATCATGCAATGAAACTTGTTCGAAGCGGCATCCATATTTCTTGGCAATATACGAAGTGATTTCGATATCTTCCTCAGCCGGACAATCAATATACCCGTCTTTGTCTTCCATTCCGATACGGATATAAAAGATTGTTGGATCATATCCGGCCTCCTTCAACATATGTACCACGACCGAACTGTCCACTCCGCCTGAAACTAAAGCTGCTATTTCCATAAATATCTATTTTCTTTCTGAATTGCAAAGGTACATATTAAATGAATAAATTCTATTGAAATAAGGAAACAAGTTGACGTAAGAGTAAGTTTATGAACTAATAAAAAACAAAGAAACGAGTAAACAAGATCCTATGTTAATTAATGAAACCTTGCAAACTCGTTTCCCGTTAATTTACCAGTTATGATTTACTTCCAAACAAATCCGTCTTGGTTAATCCGCCATACAGAGCCATCTGCTGCCGGCAAAGAGATTTCGAATAAAGAAGCTGTCCGTTCTACAGTCATTTTAGCTACCTGTTCTGCAGGACAAATATCCGAAGCTTTCAGAGCTGTGGCTGTAGCTGCAAATTCTCCGGTTGCTGCCTGGTATTCTTTCTGACGATAATACAACTGACGCAGCATCCATTTCGTTGCTTCTTCCGGTTTTGCCTGGAAAGAATCTTCACCTTGACCAGCTACTTTATCTGAGAACTGAACGTAGGCCCAATATTCCGGCAAATGGATATTGATCACACCTGTCGGTGCCCAAACCCAGTTGTATTCACGGATCTTATCTTCACCCTTGATTGGAATCTTTACGTATTTACCGTCTTTCACTTCGGTTGTCCATTCAACCCGAGAGAAGTTTACCCGGAACTGATCACCATTATTCGGTGCACCTTTATGACCATTCATAACCTGATTTAAAGTTTCCCATGGAATGAAGACTTCCACGCCCCAACCTTTATCAGTATCATTCGGATTGTTGACTGTACCATCTACCCAAACAGCAGATTTCATACCGGCAAATTCCCAACCATTCAATACTGCCGGACGGTTTCGGTAAGGCTGACTCAAATACAAATCCCAGTCTGTTCCCAAAGCATTTACTTCATATTCCAGATAATTATGTGTATCACCTGTCGGATCAAGGAATATCTCAAAATCATTTTCCAGGAATATCACACAATCATGCTCCGTCTGATAAGCCCAAACGTGCGGTTCATCCATCCAAGCTGCAAAATACATACCTTTTTCATCATAGGCCATCTTGGCACGAGTCTGATACAACGGAGCAGGTCGTTTGTCTCCTTCGATATCCGTAAAATCAGAAGTCCAGGGAACAGCATCCCATTCAGTGAGTTTTCCGTCAATCTTGATTTCGCCCGGAGCTTTGTAACAAACATACGTCGGTGCATTCAATGGTGTTACCGGAGAAAAATCAATGTTTTTCTCTTCCGTTTGTGGTTGTGGCGTACAAGCCAGCAGCGCCCATGAAAGCACACCTAAAGTCATCAGTTCTTTCTTCATATTATTTATGTTCTTTGTTGTCTTCTTCCGTGTACCAGGAAGAATACATGTGATAGTTCTTGGCGATCTTCTGGTTAATTTCCTTCGACTGTTCCGGATCTACTTTCTTGACAAACTTCGCCGGAACTCCGGCATAAATACTTCCCGGTTCCACAATCGTATTGCTCAATACAACAGATCCGGCAGCCACGATAGCGCCTTCTCCAATTACGGCATGATCCATAACGACTGCTCCCATACCGACTAATGCTCCATGACAAATCTTGGCTCCATGAATTGTAACGTTATGGCCGATGGAAACATCATCGCCGATTTCGATGACCGACTTCTCATACAATGTATGCAGTACAGAACCGTCCTGGATGTTCACACCGTTGCCAATACGAATAGAATTGACATCACCGCGAACAACTGTACCAAACCAAATACTGCAACCTTCACCTATCTCAACATCACCGATTATGGTTGCATTATCGGCTAAAAAAGTATCTTTTCCGATCTTCGGAGTAAAACCTCTTACTGACTTAATTAATGCCATATATACTAAGTTTATAAATTCGTTAGTTATAAGTTAACCTTACATTCTCAGGCTAACTCGTCTTAAATTTCTTCTGTCTTTTCCTTCAACCAAGCACGTTCTTCATCTGTCAGATACGGACTCAGTTTCTCATATACCGTCTGATGATATTTATTCAACCAGGCATGTTCGCGGGCTGATAACATCGGAACGACAACCAGGCGAGTATCGATATAACACAAGGTCAGTGTTTCCATCGTCAGGAATTTACCAAACTCTGTTTCACTGTCTTCGCATATCTCAATCATATTCTCCGTACGGATTCCATATTGTCCGGCACGATACATAGCCGGTTCGTCACTCATTACCATACCCGGTTCCAATACAACCGGATTTTCTTCCATCCGGATACTTTGCGGACCTTCATGCACATTCAGGCAATGTCCGATGCCATGCCCTGTACCATGCAAGTAATTAATACCGGCATCCCAAAGCGCTTTGCGGGCCAGAATATCCAACTGACTACCTCTTGTTCCGACCGGGAATTTACATTTAGCCAAACTGATGGTTCCTTTCAAAGCCCGAGTAAAGTCTTTCTTCATCTGTTCGGTTGGTTCTCCCAAAGCAATGGTACGGGTAATATCCGTTGTTCCATCCAGATATTGGGCTCCACTATCCAACAGATAAAGGCTTTCTCGCTTCAGTTCCACATCCGTTTCCGGAGTCGGAGCATAATGTACCACTGCCCCATGCGCACCATAGCTGGAAATGCTGGCGAAACTATCCATCACATATAAAGGCTGTTCAGCACGTAAAGCCGTCAGCTTATGACTGGCACTCAGTTCGGTTACCTTCTCTCCTGCTTCCAACTGCTTCTCCAGCCAATAATAAAATTTAGTCAGCGCAACACCATCTTTCACTACAGCGTTCCGATAACCTTTTCTTTCTATTTCATTCTTGATACTCTTCAACGTATTTGCCGGAGAAATCCCTTCTATGATCTGGGCAGACTTCGGCAACGCATTGCAAATAGCGATATTCGTATGGGCTGTATCCAAATAAATACGTACATGTTCAGGCAAACGAGACAGATAAACAGCCAAACGGGAATAATCAGCCAAGACAACGCCTTCTTTCTTCAAGCGTTCAGCGACTTCGGCCGGTACTTTCTTCGGATCAATGAACAACACATTCTCTTCGTTGGAAACAAACAGATAAGCAACACCAACCGGATTATAAGCCACATCGGTACCCCGGATATTACAAGTCCAGGCAACTTCATCCAAGGCAGATAACACCGTACAGTCAGCTCCTGCCTGATGCAGGCGTAAAGTAATATCCGTCAGTTTATCTTCGGTCGAACGACCACTCAGTTCGATAGGCAAATCAAAGATCGGAGCTGCCGGAAGCGTCGGACGATCTTTCCAGATATCATCCAACAAGGCACAAGCTGTATTCAGCCCGATCCCTTTCCGTTCCAAAGAAGACTTCAGTTCCTTGGCATCTGCCACACTATACGTTTCCCCATTCAAACCTACCACTTCATCCTGCTGCAATTCTTCCAACAGGAAGTCTGTGATTGAAGGCGTATCAGGCAACTTCATCCGATACAGGTCAATACCACTGCCTTCCAATTGAGTTTCGGCTTGCAAGAAATACCGTGAGTCGGTCCACAAGCCTGCCTTTTCCAATGTTACAACTACGGTTCCTGCCGATCCGGTAAAACCGGAAATCCATTCCCGATACTTCCAACACGCTGCCGGATACTCACTCATGTGCGGATCGGTTGTTGGAATAATATAAGCTGAAATATTCTGCTTCTTCATCGCTTCCCGCAAGGCAGAAAGCCGTTCTGGTATTTGTGTTTTCATCGCATGTTATTTTTTTAGATGTCAAAGGCAAAGTTAATCATTTTATTTAATCTTACAAGACAGAATGTAGCGAATAAAGAAAGGCGTTGCCAAGCCTCTTCGCCTTTGGCAACGCCTTTCCCAAACGGAATAATCCGTGTCTTATTTTGTACTGAACTTATAGATACATTCGCTCTTGTAAGTTTGTCCCGGTTCCAATACGGCACTCGGGAAATCCGGATGATTCGGAGTATCCGGATAATGCTGTGATTCCAGGCAGATGGCACCACGACGCGGATAAACAACGCCATGCTTTCCGTTTTCCTTTTCGGCCATCATGTTACCGCAATAGATTTGCAAGCCCGGTTCATTGGTATAAACCTGCATTTGGATACCGCTGGTCGGAGCAACAACCGTTGCTGCAACCTGATTGATATCACCCTTCGTATTCAATACCCAGTTATGATCGTAGCCACCGGCTTTTACCAATTGCTCAAAGTCGCCATCAATGCGGTCGCTGATTGTAATCGGTTCACGCAAATCCATCGGAGTTCCTTCTACCGGTGCAATACCTGTCGGGATGAACAGCTCATCAACCGGTGTATAATTGTCGGCATTGATAGCAAGCTGATGATCCATGATGGTAGAACCGGCTACACCCGACAAGTTGAAATAGCTGTGATGAGTCAAGTTGACAATTGTTTTCTTATCGGTTGTTGCTTCATATTTAATATCCATCGCATTATCATCTGTCAAGGTATAAACGACCTTTACATTCAGATTTCCTGGGAAACCCGCTTCTCCGTCTTTAGAGACATAAGTAAGTTGCAGCGAGTTATCGCTTAATTGCTTGGCATCCCATACCTGACGATCAAAGCCATTCGGTCCGCCATGCAGGCAATTGGTCTTATCGTTCTGCGGCAATGTATATTCAACACCATCCAATGTAAACTTACCATTGGCAATACGGTTACCATAACGACCGATTAAAGCTCCGAAGTTTCCTGTACTCGAAATGTAATCCTGCAATTTATCGTAACCCAATACGACATCAGTCATTTTCCCATTCTTATCAGGAACCATCATCGAAACCCAACGGCCACCCCAATTCGTAATGCAGGCTTCTGCGCCTTTTGCATTCTTCAATACATACAAAGCAATTGGTTTTCCGTCTACTTCAGAAGTAAAATCGGCCGGATTCAAACCGGAAAGAGTTGTTGCCGGAGCTGCGGCTTCCTCTTTTTGCTGTTGTTTCTGAGCACACGACAGCATCATGCACAAGGCCATGGCTGCCACACAAAATTTTTTAATCATCGTGTCTAAAATTTAAGATTCTCAATTGCTGGCAAAGATACGTTTTTCCTTGATAAAGCAAGACAAATTCTACTTGATTCTTAATTTCCTAAATTTTCACCCATTTTTTTTCGCCATTTTGCCGGTATCCACCAAATCTCACACCATAAACAAGATGGAAAGAGATGCATAACAGATGAAAGACAAACAGGCTTTACTACCTAAACCGGCAATCATTTTATCAGATTCTCATTTTTAGCAGACCGTTTCACCCGGGTGAAACGATAAAATTTTAACGAGGAAAAGATCTCTTATTCTCCTATTCCCTTTATCTTTGTCTGAAGAAACAAACTGATGGCTGATGAAAAGCCTTCGATTCTTATTTATCAACGTAAAAGAAAGACTCGATATGCTGAGTCAAACACACGTATATGGCAGGTCTTTATATACATGTTCCCTTTTGTCAGAAACGATGTCTGTATTGTGATTTCTATTCCAATACCGACATGGGATATCAGGAAGCTTATCTTTCGGCTTTGATCCGGGAGATGGAACTCCGCAAGAACTATCTGGAAGGAGAAACGCTGGAAACGATTTATTTCGGTGGAGGAACGCCGTCGCAACTATCAGTTGAAAATCTCGATCGGATCTTTGAGGCCATTTACCGGCATTTTCCGGTGAATCAGGATATGGAAATCACTCTCGAAGCCAATCCCGATGATATGACTCCTGCCTATGGGGCCGCACTGCGTTCGTTGCCTGTCAACCGGATCAGTATGGGTGTACAAAGTTTTGATGCAGCCGACCTGAAGTTTCTCAACCGACGTCACGACCGCGAGGAAGCTTTGCGCGCCGTACGTCTCTGCCAGGAACACAATTTATATAATATAAGTATAGATCTGATTTACGGACTTCCCGGACAAACGCCCGAGAAATGGCAGAAGAATCTTGACGAAGTTCTCCGGCTCGACATACCGCATATCTCGGCTTATCACCTGATTTATGAAGAAGGAACCGCCTTATACCGTTTGCTGGAAGCCGGGAAAATCACTGCCGTCGACGAAGAAACCAGCCTGGAGCTTTTCACCCTTCTGATTGAAAACCTGGCGGCTGCCGGATATCAGCATTACGAAATTTCGAACTTTGCCCGCCCGGGGTGGTATGCACGCCACAACAGTTCGTATTGGAAAGGCAAGAAATACCTCGGTCTTGGTCCGTCGGCTCATTCATACAACGGAATGGAACGCGAATGGAATGTAGCATCCCTTCCCGAATGGCTCAAAGGCATTCAAACAGGAAAACCTGCCCTTGAAAATGAACAACTGGATGAAAATACGTGTTATAATGAATATATCATGACACATCTGCGCACGATGTGGGGAATTGATCTGAGCGAACTGTCAGAGAAATTCGGCGAGAAGAAGTTAAAATATTGTCTAAATATAGCACAAACGTACGAGAAACGTAATTTATTGTTGCAAAAGGACGGAAAATTAACATTGACAAAAGAAGGGATCTTCGTCTCCGACGGGATCATGAGCGACCTGCTTTGGGTATAAAATTTGACGAAATCCCCGATTTTAAGTACGAAGTATATGTTAACGAGTACATTTTTTGCACACAAACACAAAAAATGTGTCAGAACATTTGCATAATTAAAAAACTATTCTCTATATTTGTGCCGTAAAAATACAGATAGAAGTGCCTTATTTATATATAATAGCGGGTTGTAACGGAGCAGGCAAGACAACTGCCTCCTTCACGATCTTACCGGAAATGCTGAAATGTAAGGAGTTCGTTAATTCCGATGAGATAGCAAAAGGTCTATCTCCCTTTAATGCCGATAGCATTGCGGTTGCCGTGGAAGCAAGTCGTATTATGTATAGACGAATCAAAGAACTCATTGCAGCAGGTCAAACTTTTGCAATGGAGACGACACTGGCTACGAGATCAGTTGCGAATCTGATCAAAGAAGCCCAAAGGGAAGGATATTACGTGACATTGTTATATTTCTGGCTGAACACACCGGAATTGGCGATTGAACGTGTCAAAATGAGGGTGGCCGCTGGTGGTCACAATATTCCGGAGATGACTATTCGTAGAAGATACAAAGCCGGAATACATAATCTTTTTGAATTATATCTTCCTATTTGTGATTACTGGATGATTACAGACAATTCTATGTCGCCGATGGAAGTAATTGCCAAAGGCTTCAAGAATGAGAAAAAAGAAATATTCAATCAGGTTATTTATCAAAAACTTGAAAGTCATGAGTGAGCAAGAACTTAGAGAATTCGAGGAGAATATAGTGAAAGGTGCAAATGTAGCTTTCCAACGCTTAGTAAGTCAGAAAATGAAAGAAGATGGCGAACTGGTATTTTCCCGAAACGGACATATCTTCAGAGTAAAGGCTTCTGAACTCGATAAGGTAATGTCTTAAATCATATTCTCGACATCAAAAGAACACAGCTTTATAAAAGCGGATAGTTCCTTCGGGAACTATCCGTTTATTTTTTGCCTCATTTCACGATTTCCATTTCTTTCAACAGATAATCGGCTCCGGCATATTTGTCGATCAGGAACAATACATAGCGAATATCGACAATAATACTTCGCTGGTAATCGGGCAGATATTCGATATCTCCACCAACGCCTTCCCAATTGCGGTCGAAGTTAATACCAATCAATTCACCTTGGGCATTCATCACCGGACTTCCGGAATTACCTCCTGTCGTATGTGTCGTTGCACAAAGTGCTACCGGCATCTTTCCGTTGGCAGTTGCATAAGGACCGAAGTCTTTTTGGGCATACAAGTCTTTCAACCGCTGCGGAACCACAAATTCCCAGTTGGTTGAATCTTCTTTCTCCATCACACCGTCAAGAGTTGTCTGGCAACCATAATAATCACAATCCCGCGGACTATATCCTTTGACCTGACCGTAAGTCAGACGCAAGGTGAAATTGGCATCCGGCCATTGAGCTTCGCCTTTATTCATCCGCAACAAACCTTCCACATAGGTACGATGTGCCAGGTTATATCCATCATCAAACTGCTTCAAGGCGTTGTTCAACTCTTTCTGTTCAGCTTTTACAGACAGCGCAAACTGAATCATCGGGTCTTGTTCCAAATCTTTCGCCGTAGGATGTGCAATGAAACGGTTAAAGTTGTCCTGACTGCCGAAAATAGACTTCTCGAACAGCTCGTCGACGAACTTATCCACATCTCCTTTATACTTCTTGTCAATATTGGCGAAATAAGCCGGTTCAACTTTAGTAGGTACCAGACGACGGTATTCCTTCAACATCACTTTGGCTATCTTCCGATCGACATCAGGCGCATAGTCTTTATCAAAGAAACGACGGAATGCGTTCGAGAACAAGAACAAATGCTTCTTGATACCGTCTTTATCATCCTTAGCCAATACAGCGACCAACGTATCTACATCCGTCGGGACAGAAGTAAATTCGATTCCTCTCAGAATTGCCTCATCCAGCATCCATTTACGGAAACGCAAGTCTTTCCGGTCATATACAATCTGTTCCAATGTAAGAAGCGCTTCTTCATACTGCGGCTGGCATTCTTTCTTTCCCCAAGCCAGCAAGGCTTCCTGCTCTTCGCGTTTCACCTGTTCGAAGTTCCGCTTGTTAATTGCCCAGTTACTTCCGATCGAATTCTTATAGGCATTCTCTGAGCTGGCATATTTGCTGGCATACTGAATACGAACTTTCGGATCTTTCAGCATTTCTTCCAGCATGGCTTTCTGGCGTAGTTCGCGGATATTGATCCGGACAGTATTGTCGATGTCACGGCGTTCAGCCACTTCCCAAGAAGTATAATACTTATTGGTCCGTCCCGGAAAACCCATAATCATGGCAAAATCGTTTTCCTGGAAACCCTTGATCGAGATCTTCATCCAACGCTTCGGATGTAAAGGCGCATTGTGTTCGGAATAAGGAGCCGGATTTCCGTTCTTATCCGCATAAACACGAAAGACAGAAAAGTCGCCTGTATGACGCGGCCACATCCAGTTGTCGGTATCCGCACCAAACTTACCAATAGAAGACGGCGGTGTTCCTACCAGACGAACATCCGAATAAATCTTCTTCTTAAACATATAATACTGATTTCCTCCGAAGAAAGGTTTGATTTCCACCTCTGTTCCCGGATTATTCTGCAAGAACTTCTTGCCGACCTTCTTTTCTGCCAACTTATTCAGAAAACTGGGCGACAAATAGTTCATACTGTTCGGATCCTTGTCTTTAGCCAGTTCGGCCTTCACATAGTCTGTCACATCATCAATCTTGTCGATAAATGTAACCGTCAGTCCCGGATTCGGTAATTCCTGATCGCGCGTAGTTGCCCAAAAACCATCCGTCAGATAATCATGATCAACCGTACTATGCGACAGGATTGCTCCATATCCGCAATGATGATTGGTGAGCAACAAGCCGTCGGGCGAAACGATTTCGCCAGTACAGCCGCCACCGAAGATCACTACGGCATCTTTCAAGGAAGCTTTGTCCGGACTATAAATATCATAATCCTGCAACTTGAGCCCCAAGCTTTTCATCTCGTCGAACTTCTGCTCCTTCAGTAGTGGAAGAATCCACATGCCTTCATCGGCTTTCAGAGGCAATGTCAACAAGACCGTAGCTACAAGTAAGAATAATCTTTTCATACGCATTTGTTCTATTTGTTATTAAAATCCGCTATTACGTTTATTGGCTTCTGAGTCTGCCTGTTCTTGCAACGCTTTCCCTTGGAAAAGACAGAACTTATCCACTCTAAAACTCATCCACCTATTGGTTCCATTCCGTAAAAGGATGTTGGGTCAGCATTGAATTGTAATACCGCCGGTCGCCGGTCACTTCCTTCCCGGCCCAAGCAGGCATGACAAAAGATTCCTCTTCTGCCTTCAACTCAATCTCCGCCATTACCAGTCCTTCGTTAGCTCCATGGAAAACATCAATTTCCCATACATGATTCCCGACTTTAGCCAAATGGCGTACCTTATCAATCGCACCCGGCTCACAAAGACGAAGCAATTGTTCGGCATCTTCCAACGGGATCGCCTGTTCGAACTCATACCGGCTCATTCCTTTCTCGTCAGAAGGACCTTTGATCGTCAGGAATCCGTTCTGATCCTGAATCCGGATACGAACCGTCTTTCCCGGCTGCGAACAGATGTATCCCTGAACAATCCGCTTGCTGGCATATACATCCGCCGAGAAATCGCCCGTAACCAAAAACTTCCGTTCTATTTCTGTATGCACGCTTATTAAATTGAAAATTAAAAATTGAGAATTGAAAATTGTCCATTGTCAATTTTCAATTGTTCATTTAATGGTTACCATCGTTGCTCCAAAGCCATATTCACGGAAAGACGCATCCTGATAATAATGTTGTTTATACCGTGTATTCAGTTCCTTTTCAATCGCCTTGCGCAACACACCGTCACCTTTTCCGTGGATAAATACAATCTTCTGTCCTTTCTGAGAAGCATACTGATCCATCACTTCCCGGAATTTATCCAACTGGTAGTTCAACATATCGCTATTCGATAAGCCCCGTACATCATCCAGCAGTTCAGCGATATGCAAATCCACTTCCAGAATCGAAGAGTTGGCTTCCTTTTTCTTGATAATAGACTGCTTGGGATGCTTGGGCTGATTATCATTTCGTGCTTTCTGCTGCATGGCTTCCTGTAATTCCGATGCAGAAACCAACATTTCCCGTTCCGGCAAGTCGTTACGGACAATCGGACAGATAATCGCATCCTCATCGAAGAAATCGTTTTCCATAAAGCAATGCAACTTATAGAACTTCACGGTATCTAAACGGAGTTCTACAGAAATGGCATTCTTCAACGAATACAACTTATCTTTCTTGAAGGCAATCAACTGAACGCAGATCCGTTCCAAGGCATTTAAGTCTTTCTTTTCAAACTCCTCCAGGAATATCTTCGTATTCGGCTCGATTGTTCCATTATAACGGCTGATCCAACTGTTGTTTTCCCGACTCATATAGTTAAAGAACAAGTAATAATTACTGTCGTTCACAAAGTAAGCCTCATATCCGCACTGCTGAATCGCTTTCGGGTCAGTCGGCAAATAAGCCAGATAAATATTCAACCGTTCACCTTCCGACGTTTCTTCAATTTCCTCTTCCGGTTCATCCGGCTGCTGACGTGTACTAGTAATCTGTTTCTCCATCTCAGCAGCATTGCTCTTCGGTTTGTTGGAACTATGTACTTGCGGTCCTTCGCCAACCACAACACATTCCCGAATCAAAGCCGGCACTTCAAAGCCATCTTCATCTTCTACCAATACCTGATCTTTCCCTTGAAAACCTCTGACAACACCTCCGCCTGTCGTATTCAGGAAACGGACCTTGTCTCCTACCTTTATATTACCCATATTCTTTTGTGTTTTTATTGCTGTTTCATTTTACAAGAACTACTTCTTTCAGTAGTTCACACAAAAGTAATATTTTTCTTTCAGTTTCATACGAAAACAAAAACACGAGTGCATGTTGAAAGGCACATATACTTCCTTTTTTACATCTAAATATTCTCACTATATTTGTCACAAACGAATGTTAACTTACAAAACGGATATAAACCATGACAACTCGTAGAGATTTCCTCAAACAGGCTTCTCTGTTAGGAGCCGGACTGACGTTCAGTCCTTTTTTAATTCAAGCATCCAACTCCATTTCAGTAAACGACAAAATCCAGGTAGCTTTAATCGGCTGCAACGGCATGGGATTTGAAGACTTAAAAGCATTTCTTCGAAATCCGGAAGTAGAATGTATAGCCTTATGCGACATAGATGAGAATGTATTGAACAACCGGGCTGCTGAGACAGAAAAAATAACAGGAAAGAAAGTAAAACATCTGTACAAGGATTGGCGAAAAGTGATTGACAACAAAGATGTAGATGTCGTAATCGTAGGAACGCCCGATCACTGGCACTGCTTACAAGCCGTCTATGCCTGCCAGGCAGGAAAAGACGTTTATTGCGAAAAGCCTTTAGGCAACAGCATCGAAGAATGTAACATTATGGTGCGGGCTGCCGAGAAGTATAATCGTGTTGTACAAGTTGGTCAGTGGCAGCGCAGCGATCCGCACTGGCAAGATGCGATGGCTTTCGTACACAGTGGTAAATTAGGAAAGATCCGTACCGTACGTGTTTTCTCTTATCAAGGCTGGTGTCCGTCTATTCCTGTCAAACCGGATGAACCCGTTCCTGCCGGAGTGGATTATGATATGTGGTTAGGTCCGGCTCCCAAACGTCCGTTTAACCGCAACCGTTTCCACTTTACCTTCCGTTGGTTTTGGGATTATGCCGGCGGATTGATGACCGACTGGGGTGTTCACTTGCTTGACTATGCATTATTCGGGATGAATGTAACGGCACCAAAGTCTATTATGGCATCAGGCGGTAAGTTCGGTTATCCGGATGATGCCTGCGAAACGCCCGATTTATTACAGACGATTTATACCTTCGACAGATTTACAGTGATGTGGGACCACGCTATAGGTATAGACGACGGAGCTTACGGACGCAATCACGGATTAGGTTTCGTAGGAGAAAACGGAACATTGGTAGTTGACCGTGGCGGATGGGAAGTCATTCCGGAAAAAGTAAACGGACAAGCCCGCATGGAAGCTGTTTCACTGAAGAAAGCGTATAGCGAAGGAGGTCTGAATCTACATGTCAAAAATCACTTGGAATGTATCAAAAGCCGGAACCGCAACTGCAATGCCAGTATCGAGATTGGAGCACACATCGCCAAATTCTCTCAGTTAGGGAATATTGCCTATCGGACCGGCAAGAAGTTAAGCTGGGACGGAAAGAGTTTCCACGACAGCGAAGCCGATGCTTACTTATGCAAACAGTATCGAGCTCCGTGGGAATTGCCGAAGATTTAAATAATCTTATACTTATAAATCAAATCCTCCAAACTCAACTTATTCTAGGAATAGTAGGCTTGGAGGATTTTCCTAATTAATCTAAACATCATACGTTAGTGAAATCCCTCGCAACCCGTATCATCGTTTCCAAATTTTCAGCGGGTGTTGTTGGTGGAATGGCACAACCAGCATTCAAGATAAACCGTGGATTGTCTTGGAAAATACGGAGTAATTCTTCCGTTTTCTCTGCCACTAAAGCAGGTGTTCCCAAAGCCAGAACGCCCGACGGATCTATATTCCCGGCAAAGGTTACCCGATCACGCATCTTATTCTCTGCTACCAGCGTATTGGTCAGGTAATCCAGTTCCAAGACATCTGCTCCTACCGAAATCATATCATCCAATATAATATCTGTATTTCCACAAATATGTAACAGATAAGGTAATCCCTGTTGATGAGACCAGTCGCATACTTTCTTCTCATAAGGTAAAGCAAATGTCTGATACATCTCAGGAGACATCATAGAAGGGCCAGCCGGACTATCTCCATTGGAAATCATATCGGCTCCAGCTTCTTTCATAAGAGAAACGAACTGAGTCGTCGCTTCCAGGCAATAATCCAGTAAAGCAAAAACACGTTCCTGAGGTTCCAGACATAAATCCAACATCAGGTTTTCTGTTCCTCTCAACATGGTTGCCAACGAAAACGGAGCCTGGTCACAGTTTCCTCGGATAAAGATCTCTTGTTGGAAATGTTGCTTTAACAAATGTACTGCCTCACACCAGATATCCACATATTTGTATGTTTGTATCCGGAGTGGTTTTAATTGTTCCACATCCATCAAACTATCTAACAGACCTTCATGCGAACGTGCCGGTTCGTCATTAGGGAAATCAACAGGCACACCACAAGCTCCAGCCAATGTCACGGTATCAATATCCACGGTGATACCATCATACTGGTACTTCTCTACTGCACGAATAAAAGTATCGGCTATTATTTTCGGATCATTCCGATATTGTTCCATCGTATATCCGGCTTCTCGGGCTGCCATCATAAAGTTATGCAACATGATGGGTGTTTTGTCCGCACGCTTTCCACTCAAAGCGGCTTGAATTCTTTCATATCCTGTCATATATTCTAAGTTTTTGAGTTTATTAGTTTTTAAGTTTGTCTCTACATATTCTCCTTTTCTATTTCTTCCAATGTTTTGTTTTTCGTTTCAAAAAGATATCGCCGGAAAAAGAAGTAAGAGATAAAGATCGAAAGGGCAAAAAACAGGAAACAATATTTCTGTCCTTGATCAAAAGCTCCGGCTACTATCGGGAATAGGAATGAAATTGTTCCATTCACCATCCAATTAGACAAAGAACCTAACGACATACCTTGGGAACGGATCGTATTGGGGAAAATCTCGCTCAGCAACACCCAGGAAACGGCTCCCATGGAAGAAGCAAAGCAGGCCACAAAACAAATCAGTGACAATAACAATACCCAAGATGGGAAACCGGCAACAAAATAAGAAGCCGTCAACAGACTTAATGACACAAACATTCCCAGGGTTCCGGTGAGAAGCAAACGCCGGCGCCCCAAACGATCTATCAACGATTTGGCCAGTAACGTAAACACCAAATTGGTCAATCCGATAATGACCGTTTGTCCGATAGCCGCATCTGTCTCAAATCCGGCTGAACGGAAAATATCCGTGGCGTAATACATCACGATGGCAATACCCGACAACTGACTGAAAACCCCGACTGCCAAACCAATCACCATAAACTTCAGATAAGGTTTTCGGAATAAAGCCTGCCAAGGCAATCGATCGGATACAGAAGACAAAGATTGTTCAATCTCTTGTAACAAACGGTTGATATCCTGATCCGGTTGCTGTTCTCTGAGAACTTTACTTGCCTCTTCTATTATCCTTTGCGAAACCAGCCAGCGTGGACTACGAGAGACCTTCAACAACACTCCTCCAAAACAAAGAGCCGGAAGCGACATCGATAAAAACATATATCTCCAATTATACTCTCCAGTATCAAGTAAGATATAATCCACAAAGAAAGCCAGTAAAATACCAACCACAACCCCCAATTGGAAATTGATGGTAGAACGTCCTCGCTTCTCAGGCGGCGTAATTTCCGAAACATAAATAGGCAATGTCACCGACACAATACCTACGGCAATTCCGCCAAGGATACGGGCCGACACAAACAATGTAAAGTTCGTGGCGAAAGCTGTTCCCAAAGACGACAGAAAGAACAAAATGGCAACGATCTTCATCGTTTCTCTCCGCCCAATCCGATCTGCCGGATAACTGGCAAAAGCGGCTCCCAAAATGCAACCCAGCAAACCGGAGCTGACCGACCAACCCACCATGGCATCCGTCAATTGGAAATAAGCTGTAAAAAAGGGCATAGCCCCATTAATCACAGCCGTATCATAACCAAATAACATACCGCCTAATAATGCTACTAAAAAATATAATATCTCTTTTTTCATGGTTTCCCTTTTTTTATTTTCCAAGTAATCTTCGAGCGACCAGTACTGCTTGATTTGCATTTGAAGAATATGCATCAGCTCCTATCTTCAAAGCAAAATCCTCATTCACCGGTGCTCCACCCACCATAATCTTAACATGATCTTTCAATCCTTCCATCTCTACTGCCCGTATAACATTTTCCATATACAGCATTGTTGTTGTCAATAATGCAGACATGCAAATAATATCCGCTTGGAATTCTTTTGCTGCTTCTATAAATTTATCGGCACTCACATCTACCCCCAAGTTAAGAACTTCAAAGCCACAACCTTCAAACATTGAGGCCACCAAATTCTTTCCTATATCATGTAAATCACCCTTCACTGTGCCAATGACTATTCTCCCCATTCCTATAGTATTCTCATTTCTCATCAATGGTCTTAATAATTCTAAAGAACCTTTCATGGCACGTGAAGCCAACAGTAAATTCGGGACAAAAGCCTTACCCGTTTCAAAACGAGCTCCTATTTCTTCCATGGCCTTAATCATGTATTGATTGATAATTTCTGTTGGAGAAATCCCCTCCTTAATGGCCATTTCTGTAACAGAAACAGCTTTTTCTAAATTACCATTCAGAATACTAAAATACAAATCATCTCTATTTACCATATCTATTTCGTTATATGTGAATCAAAAACAATACGGAATATTTTCTGAGCACTCTCTATGCAATCATCAGACGAAGAAACACTGTATGGATTGGTTTGCTTTGTCCACTTTTCATCCATAGCGTAATAATCCACCTGACTATCGGACCTTGGTCAAAAAACGTCTTCCAACGAACATAATACACATCTTTCAACAAACCACTCCATTCCCGATGGGCATAATCTCTTAATCCTCCTTTTTCTGAAGCATAACCCGGCAAAACCGGCTCAATCCCGTATTCACACATCCGCTTTACAATCTTCTTTTGCAAATCAGCCTGCTGCTTATACCAACTGTCTGGATTCGGACCGCCCCAACCTTCCAGATTATTCATCAACCACCAGGCCTGAAAAGCGGGTCCGGCTATAAAGCTATTGATTTCTTCTTTAGAATATCCTAATCGGTTTAGTACTTGATACCATACCACATCCGTTCCCGTGATTGCCAAGGGTAAATTGATTCCATGCAAAACCATCCAATCAATCTCTTTTTCCCAACGTTCCCAATCCCAGTAAGGCATAGAATAACCATACGTACAGACATTGAACAGATAATGATGTTCAAAAGGAGAGACAATCCGTTTTTCCATCCCGTCTACCAATTGTTGTGGGAAACAGATATTACTTCCCGACCAGCTGTAAAGTCCCGCGCGGTTACTCTTCACAAAATCATAGAAGCCACGACATAAAGCCACAGGATTGCTACCTTCAATCTTCAATACACCGTTATCCACCCGGTACTGGAAATAGTTTGCCCCTTTATCCAGCTTCAACACAAAAGACACGGGCAAATCCGATTGCCCCGTCACACGCTCCACCACTTGGCGAACCTCCGTCAATGCCCCCTTTTGTCCCCAAACAGTTTGCAAGAAAAAGGATAGCAAACAAAAACTAAATAATAAGATTCGTTTCATTGTATTATTATCACTAATAATCGATTGCACTAAGATTTAATTTGTTTAAATCTAAACTGATTTTTTCCCTTAAATAGTTTTATTTTATTTCCTGATTGATTACTATCAACAGAAAAAACAAAATATTTATCTGGCAATATAAATTCAACATCCTTATCTGTATCAGAATACAAAACCAAGAAAATTTCTCCTTTATCTAAATCCCAGCTAAACTTATCTACTTTGACAGCACCTCTCAACAATATATTACTCAAAGAACCTCTTCTCCATGTTTTTGGCAAAGCAGGCAATATATCAATCTTATCATTCCAAGAAAAAATCAACGAATTATTTATAACATCAGGTATTGTTCCTACAGGATCAAAACCAAAGCCTCTTAATCCAGGCCAATATGAAATCATAAAATTGGGATATATATAATTACCTGATACAAGAAGATCAAATACATATTGAATAATATCTCCTCTTCCCAGTCTGGCAGCACACTGGAGCTGATTCATGAGACCATGGGTAATATGATTACTGTCTGGATTATCATTATTATTCAACCAATGCAATACTTTTTCTTCAAAAGCTTTGCATGAAGCATTCCACATAATAGTATCACTACGGTCAAATTCACAAAACTGATAAAGTGGAAGGAGATGAGAATGGTGCCTATGATTAGGGTTTTCTCTTACCCCTTCAACAGTCCACTCACTGAGCACCCCGGAAGTATTGATTTTATACTCAGGCATTTTTTTTAGCATCATTTCCCATTTGGGGATATTATCAGACTCAATACCCAATATTCGAGATGATTTTATAAGGTTAGTTAAAACATTTTTTGCAACAGCCACGTCAAATGTTGAATTCATATACAATAAATCATCCTGTTCTGGAGAATAGGATATAAAAAAACGATATTTACCATTTTCATCTTCAGTTCCAGCCAACAGATCTTCATAAAACAAAGCACTTTCTTTCAACAAAGGAACAACTCTATCTCTCAAAAAAGACTTATCGCCTGTAAATAAATAATAATCATAGAAAAAATGCAACATCCATCCCATGGTTCCAATTGCCAGTTCACCCGGCCAATTTCCCCAATGTAAATACAAAGGAGTATTAGAAGCACGAGGATTAGATACAATTCCTCTACAATTATACATTTTAAGTGCATTTGTTCTACAATCCTCAACCCACGATTCTATTAGTTTAAAATATCCCTCCATAAGTTCAGGCATATTACAACTCATCAACGATTGAATTTCAAGTTGAATATTAGAATCCAATGTATAATCACCACTCCATTCAGGATTCCATGTTCCAGTCCATAAACCTTGAAGATTCGCTGGTTTATTATTCGTACTACAAACAATAAGATAACGACATGCGTCATAAAGATAAGAAATAAATTCGGGAGAAGCTTGTCTATCATTACGACACATTTGCAATAATTTCAATGTATTTATTTCAGATCGTCCTTTATCGTCATTTCCCAATGATAGTTCAACTCGTCCAAACAATTCAGAATGCAACAAAGAATGGGCTTTAAGTAATTCTTTATAATCTGTTTGAAGCCTATCCATACAATTATGTATATCTGTCAACTTATTAGAATGCATATTGGATGAAAAATCAGGATTGGATGGATTATAAGCCCATGCTTCGCTCAACTCCTTTGAAAGAGGAGACTTCCATGGCCTAATCTGTATGAAAAGAAGAATTTTATCCGAATTGCAGACTTCAATATCATTTCCCTTGACTTCCAATCTTCCTCCAAACGGAATAATACGTACTACATTTTCATATCCTCCCTTACCTTTATTATAGACCACATGCGCCCTCAGTTCATTATTAAAGGCACTTTTCTTAACGGATACCAGGTCGTGTCCCAATGACAAAGAAAAAGTTCCCCCAACTTTTCCTTTAGGGCCATCTATTTCCATAACACCGACACTATCTTTTCTCGAAATAAACAGTCTGCGATTCCATTTTTCCCCATACTTATCAGTCCAAGAAACAGCAAGTTCTCCCGTACTAAAATTTTCTGACATTTCATAGTCTGTATATTCCCTACCCCTCAGAGAATCTTTTATCTGAAGTGAAAAACCGGGATGAAACGGGTCTGTCCATGATATTGTCTTACCTGTTTTCTTCAATATTTCTGCATGAAATACCGATGGAGCCATATTCCCTGAAACCAAAGCTTTCTTTTTTAATTCATCAAAACAAGTTCTAAGATCAGGTACTATCTCTTTTGTACCCAATGGTAGATAAAGTTCATTATGGGTAAATACAATTTCCTCACAAATAGGATTACCAAACATAATCGCTCCCATAATACCATTTCCGGTCAACATGCCTTCTTGCCATATAGATGCAGGTTTATCCGTCTTAGACCCTATAAATAAATCATCACTTCCATAGGCTGAAACAGCCAAGGACAAAGAGATTATTAAAGAAAAAAATCTAACTAAACACATAACACATCATTTATTATACCTTAAAAAATAATTTATGCTTATAGCAATAATACATGCCATAAATCTTTAGCCATTTCAAATATTTGCCATTTTTACATACATCTGCCCAATAATAAAAAACAAACATCAACAAAATAGAAATACCAGATGACAAAAACATCATCGAACTCGTCCACAATCGTTTTATAACAGGTTCGACAAAAGAAAGTCCTCCTGCAATAAGCAAACTAGCCCCACCTGCTATTCCCATAATTCTCAGTTTTTGCTTAGCTGAAATATCTGATTTCTGCAAACAACCTATCAGTGTACCACTCAACACCGTAGCCGTAAAGTTCAGCGTACTATATATCCAACTAATATGATACCAATCAGCAAAGACAATCTGTCCTGTTTCAGACACCGATGCTCCATATAAAAAACGTCCTAAAATAGTTCTATCAATCTGTTCCGCTATATTTTCTCCGGGGAGGTAACCACCCGTTAATAACATACCCATGGTATAAATAATCGGCAATAATAAAAAGACGACAAACAAGGTACGCATTGAGAATAAAAGATATAATATGGCAGAAAAAAGATATCCAATCGCAATCGCCTGTAAAGTATCCGTATACAGATATAAAGTATTCACATTCAAATCGAGCAAATTACCTTGTATAATTGCACCAAAAATCCAAAGCAGAATGACTCGTTTTGATACCCTTCTAACCACTTGCCCTATTTCACCTTCGCCACTTTTATACTTCGCCAAAGCATAAGGAATGGAAGTTCCCGCCATAAATAGGAATAAAGGCATAATCTGATCCCATAAATGAAAGCCCTCCCATTCAACATGGGTAAAAAGAGATTGGTAAATTGTACCAACCCAGCTATCTTCTCCCATGACTTGTGCCCAACGCATAAATACCGGCTGAAAACAGACCAACATGAAAAGATCCATTCCTCTTAAAATATCCAACGACTCTAACCGCTTTTGCTTAATTTCCATTATTCACCTTAATTATTATGACAATTCAAATTTAAAAAGAAGAAATGATAAACACATACAAAACCATATTATAGCACTATTTTGAAACATATTTTATTTTGATGTCATGGTTAGTTGTAAAAACAAAAAAGGTAGCCAAGTACCATTAAGTAAACTGACTACCTTTCCTTTTATTTCAGTCAATCACTATTTCAAATTTACAACCGTCAGTATGGCCTTCTACATACCTTCCGACAAAACAATCAACCAGCCTCGTTTCGGATCGACCGGAATCAGGCCACTTGGATTAAACTCACACGCTTCCTGGAAATCGGTGACTGCCGGTGCTTGCATACGGACAGATGATGGATTCAAACCTAACTGTTTCCAGTCGATATTCAGTTTTACCAGCTTCTTAGCTTTGGAATAATTACCGATTGACAAAAGCGTCTTTCCGTCTTTCACATAAGCCGTCACCTTCACCTCCTTATCCGAAGTGGTCACAGCCGGATTCTTTTCCCAAAAACCAACTATCTTCGAATCCATAATTCCAAATTCGTCCCATAATTTCCAAATATATTGTGGATCACAAACAACCCCATCCGTCATCCAAGGCTGGCGGACCGTCATGCCATATTGCATACCCAACCATTTATTGCCACCGCCATGCAACATATCTCCCATCAACCCGAACGGAATACCGGACACTTCCACCAGCCAATTCACCGGAGACATCTCGCTATACATGAAACTTTCGCCAAACCAAAGCTTATCCACGTAAGGAAAATATTCGGCATACTGGATGGCTGGGCCACGCGAGAAACCGGTATTTGAATGCAAGTCAATGAGACACCCCGGCTTTACCTCTTCCATCACACGGCGCATACGTTTCAACATATCACGTCCGAAAGCCACATCATCCAAATACAACCCGTCTATACCGGTATGTTGTACCATCCAAGCCAATCCTTCTACGTAATAATTATACCAACGTGAGTCGCCTGTGGCTGTCAAAACGGAAGCGTCAGCTGCCACACCTAAATGCAGGTCGTCCAAATGTTGATACCATTGGGGCGTATAATCGGTCACATAATGTTCCCTACACCAAGGGGCCCCTCCCCCCTTGCCTCCTTGCAGAATCTCGTCTCCCAAACTGCGCAATGCCCATATCTCAGGAACAACATTCGTCAACTCACGGATTGTATAATAAATTTTCACCTTACATCCCTTGCCATGCCACTCATCTGCAAAGTCTTTTATTTTGTCTGCTGTAATGAACGGATAATTGATAAATGGATTCAAATAGTTGGCATGATGCACATTGATGATTTTAACGCCAGATTTAAGGTTCTCTTCACCCGGAATCGGATACTCGACACTATGGTAGTACCGATCTGTAAACTGGCTGTGACTATTCGCTTTCTTTACAGGAGTGATCAGCAAGGCTAAATCAAACACCAATTCTTCACCCGCTTTAAGAAAACGCTCACCGCTGTATACCGTAGCCGTTGTCTGGTTTCCACTACGGTTGATACGGAAACCACCTTTGCCCTCGTTATACCAACTTACAGGATAAGCCGGGCGGTACAAGTTCAGCAAAGGGCCGGTATAACTTGCCCCGCGCAGTTCGCAATGAATGCCGGCCTTTTCAGACCCACACCAGAAACTGTCGAAAGGCCACAACCAAGAAGCGCTTTTGGAGGTAGGAATGGATACGGCATAATCATGCTCCGTCTTTCCCGGTGTCTCCCAACCTCCGGAATAATTGGTCGGTGTTTCCTGCCCAGGCAAACCCAATCCCATAAAATAGGGGGCTGCTTCACTTTTCATCGGTATTTCCAGCCTGATGTCTTCAATCAACAAATCTTTTTTAGGAGTAACGGTATATACGTAGTTGATCCAGCCATCAAACTCCATCGTGCCGTTACAAACCAACGCTATCTCTTCATCTTCCGCTTTCCAGGTCGCCGACATTTTCCCTTCGAATTTTCCAGACAGTTCGAGTGTCCCATCCAAATTCTTTTCTCCTGAAGAAGTACGAATGACAAAACGTATGGGAGAAGCCAGCAATTCGTGCCCCCACGAATTAATCGATGATGGCAAAGCAGTCTGCATATCAAGCGAAACCGTACGTCCCAGACAAGAGACCCGATTATCAGATAAAGACATCGCAGAATACCCTTCGGTCGGTTTGTCATTAATTCCACGGGTCGAATTGAGCCAACGCAAGCGGCTGTGACGCCATGGCTCACCATCGCCACGGTCAGCCAACATTTTACCAGACACTTCCAATTCTATTTCCACAGGGACGGCATATCCGGTTTCATCCTTCAATGTAACCACACCTTTATAAGTTCCGCTGGGTTGGTTTGTTTTCAAATCCACTCCGAACCACAATGGCTGGACGGCATCCGGAGCTACGCTTACCTGTTTGGTGAACGGTTTGCCCTTCGGATTCACTCCGTTTATATTGAAACAAGTAATCGCTTCTGCCGGAATCACATTGTTACCACTTTTCAAACAAGTTGTCTCATAAGTAACACTTTTCAGCGTTTGGTCTCCAGCCCATACCCCCAGTTGGAAAGCATAATATTCATTAGGCTGAGCAACTCCTTTGAAAGAAAAACGTTCCTGCCCTTGTAACCATTTGTAAGGGACATTCGTTTTCATCCGCACAGGATTGGAACGATCTTCAGGGAAGACCAAGAAACGACCGAGATTGGCTTGCCGGTAATTGGCTTTTTCTTCAGCCGAAGCGGCAATCTCCATAGGGTAGAAACTGTCAAACTGCGTACGCGATTCCACACGGACAACTGTGACTTCCGGAAGCTGCCCACCTGAAACCTCTGACGATGTTACAGCCAGCCATTGCTTGTCCGGATCCTCTTCTTTAGGCTCATATCCTAGAGAATAATAGCCACGCTCTCTCTGTACTTGGTAAGGCAGGTAATAGAAGAAATAAGTTCCCTTCTTCTTGACGGGACCAAACAAAATTTCACATCGTTCATTATTGACCTCAAGTCGTTGGATGTTACGAATCGTATCTCCTGTTTCTGCTTCGACAATCAGAAAACGGCGTTTCTCTACCTCCTTATCTGGGCGCCGCCAGTCAAAGGATAGCTTGACAACTTCAGCTGGAGCGTTAACTGCCAGTACAGCACGATGGTTTCCCAAAGATTCGTTCCACGGAGTCTCAGCCACTGCATACGTATAAGGAGCCTGTGGCATATTCCGGCTGCACCCAATTCCTATACAAGCAACGAATGCATACAGTAATAAATGTTTCATGACATACAAAAAATAATTAATGCGAATCTGAAGTTGAAAATCACTTCTGATTCTCGATTTAAATGTTTGTAATTCTGTTAATTATCTCATTGCCTTATTTCACAATCTCCTTAAAAACCAGTATATTAGAAGAATAAAATTACTCATTTTTCTAAATTATGATTCCCTAGGAGAAAAAGTTAAAACTAATAGGTTTGTATATGTATATCTGTGATGTCTATAAGTCCTCTCTGCGTTTCTACTGCCAGAGATACTTCGGCATCAAGGAAATACATACTTTCGCCAAGGAGTATCTGTTATCATGGTTCCCAAAACATCCGTCTTATCAAACGTTCTGTATACGCCTAAATATGCTTTCAGAAGCATTTAAAGTACTGGTGGAAATCATGATACAATCATTCAAGCCCAAGGATTACGACTCTCTCATATCCATTGTAGATTCCATGCCGATTTTGACCTGTAAAGGAAAAAACCATACCTTTCCCGGAGATGATAACTCTGACATCGGCTTCAGACAACGACCTAACCGTATTCAAAAACGAATGCGTGCCATACCTGTCCGGAAAGACCGTACTTGCGGACAAGATTTACAGCGACTTCTCTTTCTTTAATGAAAGCAATCCGGTTAAAGTGCTTACTCCACATAAGGAGATTAAGGGAGAACCGGAAGTACTCAAACAGAGGGAGAAAGCCGCCAGAGACCTTTTCTCACAAGCCGTTTCAAAAGTCAGGACAACCTATCAATACACTCAGTATCCGTTTAAAGAAATCGTAATTATCCCGTATCAAGATATAATCCCGATCTTCAAACAAAACTTCAAAAGGTAAAGCATCAGGTTGCACAAATGGTGTTTGAATGATAGCTTCGGCATCTGTATAACGATTGTTCCAAATGGCTTCACACCAACGATTCGGCAACAGGCCAGAACAGAATGATTGCAATTGTTTCCACATCTCTGTTGCTTCAGTAGATTTCCCCAAGTTTCTCAATGCTATCAATGTATAGACATTCATCACCGAATTGGCTTCCCTAAACACATTATCAAAGGCTATTTTCTCCAACACCTCTTGATCCGGTCTCTTCTGCAGATAAGAAATATACCAAACAAGCAAATCTTCCATCCGTTCATCCACCATTGCCTGATAAGGCTTTCCCACGCCCAAGTTTTCCGGCCATAAACGCGCCATTCTGATTTGCTTCAACGCAGCACGATACTGACCTGATTTTATCATTTGGATTGCGCAGTTCAAATTAGCTTCACGCCAGATATTTCTACCGGCCAAAGAACCTTCATTGGGAAGGATAACAATACCTTCAAGTAAACGGACTGCATCTTGCGGATGCCGAGCTATGGAATAGGCATTGGCCAAAAGCAGATTAATATACGAATTACCCTGATCTTTTTTCCGGTATCCTTCCAATAACGCAACGGTTTTATCCGGCCGTTTTTGTTGCAAATAATGTTTTCCCAGCTCCAAATAGCAAACATACTGTTCGGGAGCCAACTGAAGAGCCCGCAAATAATCACTTTCTTCGTGACTTACTTGCAAGGCGCGAGTCAGATAAAAAGCGTAGAAATCCGGTTTCCCAGCCAAAGCTTGCATATAAGAGGTTGCTTCTTTATTCCGATTCATAGACAGATATAGTAATGCTAAATAATAATCCGCTTTCCAAGCAGAAAGATGGGTCGAACAAACCCAACGCAAACAGCATTCTTCTTGCGCTCCATGCGGATAGACCAAGGATGCCGGCAAATCTTCTGACTTTTTAATATAATCCAAAGCTTTATCTTCTTCACCTTCCATATGATATAACCAAGCCAAACGATACAATAAAAGCGGATGAGTATGTGCCACAGATTCTAATATAAATGTGGTCTCATTATTCATTCCCAACTCCTGATAGAAATCAGCTATGCGCAACACCGTATCATAACTGTATTCATTACGTATCTGCTGCAAATTATGCCGGGCTACTTCCCGGTTCATGCGGACACGCTCATAGTTTGCTATATAATTCAAAGGATCCTTGTCCAAAACATAATCCAACAATGCCAGCCTCTTTTTTGCATCCTCTTGCTTGACCACGGCCAATTGCATACAAGCTTTCAAATCTAGAGAGGAACTCTGTATACATTTTTCCAATAAACGGGTTGCCGAAGCCTTATCTCCTTTCTTATAATACAACAAAGCCAAATGCCTCGCAGCCAAACCTTGATAAGTGCCCGACTGCATAGCAACGGAATAGGCATCTATCGCATCGGCCAAACGCATTTCTATTTCGGCTATCCGTGCAAAATTAAAATTGGCTTGTGCATTATATGTATCAACAGACAATGCTTTTCTTAACAAACTATCGGCTTCTTGAAGTCGGTTGCTTTCGATGTATATTTCAGCCAGTTCATTGAGGGATGGTACAAAATAGGGTTCTAAAGCGAGTGATTGTTGATACAACAAGACAGCTCTCTCTCCAAAGTTCTGGCGTCCAAACTCGCGAGCCTGCAAATATAGCCCGTATGCCGACTGATGATTAAATGCCGCAGATAATTCCATTGGACGATTGGTTGGCGTTTCCTGAAGCGAAGTGTCATAAAGCAGGCCACCATTCCAATAAACCCGGTAGTCGGATTCGTTCCATTTTTCAGGCAATTTACATTCTTTGATTTCAGTAGGATTCAAATGTACGGCATAATCTACAGACACTCCTTCACCTGTCCGAATTTCCAATTTGCCGTCAAGTGGACTTACTGCATATACCTTTATGGTTCGTTGTTCCGGCTGGATATGATAAGCCAACTGTGGATTGGCAAACGACAAACCTCCTATTTGCTGGTACGGGAACCAATATTCACTCCATTCGTAAACAGTTCCGGGCTTCATTGACATGTGCTTAAACGGAGTTTTATAAGATGTCCCAATGCTTTGATTGAACAATTTGCCAGATTGAACTTCAGAATATTGACCATCTTTATCAGTCAGCAAATCTTCCCATACCATACCATAACGAGACAACCCCCAAATCCATATTTTCTTACCAAGCTTATCTTCTTTTGGAGAATAATGAGCCAAGCCAAAATCATCTCTATGCCAATAGGTTCCCCAAAAGTCAGCATTATTACCCAAAACATGATATGATTTATAATGTCCGAAATTATTTTCTTCATAACAATCAATCCGGTGGCCCTGTTCCATTGGCCACGGCTTCGCTTTTCCATCATGGGTCAGATAGGTATTCCCTGGAAAGTAATATTGCAAATCTCCCTCAGTCTTAATACCCGCATTCATCCATTGATAAAACGGCTTTTCAGATGATGTACCGTTATACCAAAGAACGCGAGTTTCCACATAAGCTGATTCTGCCGGAAGTATAATCTGCACGCGCCAATCAGTACCCAATGAAACATCAGTTCCACCTATGATACACAACGCATTACCAGAATCATCTTGTTTAATCTTATAATCAACAGCTGACGAACACCAAGGCGCATGTCCGATAATCCCGAAATTCATTTCCAATCCTCCTGATGTCCACGGTCCTCGTGAAGATACATCACGAAACTTGACAACATGATTATAATACAAAAACTCCTTTCCTGTCTTTTTATCAACAGCGCCCCAAATTTTTCCTCCAATATCTGGAGCTACCCAAAGTTTGATATATTCATTTTCCAACTCTATCATCTTCCAAGCTTTCATCTCCCCTTTTGATGAATAACCGTCAAAACGATGATAAGGATATAAACGGCCAAAATCAGCATATTCACGCGGCGAAGAATACGAATAAGTTAACAACATTTTCTCTACTTCACGCACAGTTGCTTTTTTATTCTGCGCCTCTATCGTCTCTACCCCGGAAAGTGCCAACACAGAAATCAAGGCATAATATTTCAAAATTAATTTCATTACTTCATATCTCTTAGATTTAATATTCAAAATAAAAGCATCATCAATCATTATTCGATTTCAACAATTCTTTCCCATTTATGAGTTCAAAATAAATATCATAACAATTATGAATAATTTCCATTCAATGTATATTGGTATTGTTTTAACGAACTATTGATACATAAATAACAAGTCAAACAGGATTACTCTACAAATAAACGTTTTAAAGCATTGCCATATAAACTTTTTTTGAAGAATCAATCCTGTTTGACCGAATAATAATTGAAATTACCTTTTATTTTTTCAAACTCACAATTTCAATCGTCCAGTTTTTCTTTGTTCCATTTGCAGCTTCCACAACATATTGATTCGGTTTACTCCAATCGCCAGGAACTCCTAATTTAGGAGAATTTGTTTCTGGAGTAATGCGAGCAGCAGTAGAGATACTGACTGCAATCAATAAGTTTTCAGTAGATAAATTACCTAATTCTTCTGCAGGGAAATTATCCGGTGTTGAAACAGAAATCTGAACCAATCCAGCATCTACATCTATTTCCGATGTATAAGTCATATTTACATCTTTCACTAAATATTCTCCTGAAGCAGGAGACTTTTCATCACTGATATACCGATATTGAACTGCACTTACAGATGTAATGTTTGCATCTTCATATACAGGTAAATCCTCTAATCCTCCTGTTAAACAAGAAGTCATTGAAAATAGGCAAATAGCCAAAAATAAATGATATATTACTCTTTTCATTTTCTAATTGATTTATAAATTACCATCCTTCATTTTGAACATCTACAATTCCTGCTGCAGATCGTGTATCTATAGATCCTTGCGGTATAGGAAACAAATAACGTCGAGTTGTAAAATTACGATTCCAGCTATTCAACAAAGTTAACTGATTTACACAAAAAGACTTCCTATCACTTGTAATAGATATTTTATATACAGGTCTATTTAAATCAACAATCACATCTCCTGCCGGATTTCCATAATTACTAGCACCACCATATTTACCCCATCTTAAATAACTGAAGTAAATATCACCGCCACTTTCATAAGCCATTTCTACACGGCGTTCTCGTATATAATCTTTCCAAGCCTCATCTAATGTAGAGGCTTTTGATGCCGGAAGGCCTCCATGTTGTACACGCGTTGCATTCAAAGCCTCCACAGCCTTAGCCACATTTCCTTTCAATAAATAAGCCTCTGCCATATTCATATACATTTCGCCAAGGCGTGTTATGACATAATGCATACCAATATGTACATCTACATATGCTCTAGGATTAGGTTTTACCGTATTTTTTTTCCAATAATAACCTGTTGTAGTGGTGTACCAACCACCATCTTCTTTGGTGCGAATACCTTGAGACGCGTTTCCTCCTGTATTTAATTCCATTGTAAATCCCCAAAACTCTGATTGATCACGAATAATTGTCGCATCCATTCGTTTATCTCGGTAATTATACATAATATCTGATACTGTACGAGTCGACCCCTTTTTGATTTTTCCTACACGCATGAATAAAGGATAATCTCTTCTACCCGTCAATAAATCTTGTGCAGTAGGTACATGACGAAATTCTCCATCATAACGCGTAAATATTTCTAATGAACCTTCACTTAGGCCTTCTGTCGATAGATTATCAATATTATCTAGATACTGAGATGTTTCATACCACGTTTTTGCTTCTCCGGTCTTTTCATCTATCACCAAATATTGATCCACTAAATCTTGTGTGGGCCAATAGACACCCCATCCATCAAAAACTTTCACTGACGGATCTAATGTCGCAATCCCGTTTGAACTTCCATTTACGATATCATCATGAGGGAGATTTGGTAAAGCTAATTGCATTTCAGGAAAACTACCCACCGTTGCATCACTATCTAAATAATAACGAGCCAATATAATTTCTGGATCAGAAGGAGCCACGTCATTACTAAACATTCCTCCATAATTATCTGTCAATACATATTTACCTGAATTAATCACTTCATTTGAAGAATTAATCACAACATCCAAATAAGATTCATCTTTTGTATAAGCATAGGCTTGTAATGCAGCACGACTACGAAATGCTAAGGCTGCATATTTATTGGCCCGACCTTGATCTGAAGTTTCTGGTAATCCTTCAACTGCAAGATTTAATTCGTCTAAAATTAATTTGTAACTTTCATCGATACTACTGGTTAATGGAGTATGAAATGCTTCTGTGTCATCTTGAGTCAGGACTTTTGTGATTGGTACAAAACGTCCCATTTTACGAGTCATATCAAACCATAATAATCCTCTCAAAAAATGAGCTTCTCCGATTAATTCCTTTTTTTGGTCATCACTCAAAACTTGTGAACTCTCCACATGCTCTAATATCTGATTACAACGACGTTGTAAGTTGAAACGTCCAAATCCGTAATCAGTAGAAGAACTCAATCCTGTTTCTGTCGCTGTTGTATTAATATAGTTCTCGACTTGATCACATTCTGCTCCATCTGGAGTAAGAGATTGCCAAGAAGCACAATTAGTTACAAAATTCCCAATAATATAAGGATATGTTCCTAATACAAAAGCATCAGCCATTTCTTTGGAACTCCAAACCAGTTCTTCATCATAGGTTTCAAACGGTCTTGTGTCCATGACGTCACACGAAGTAAATAATCCAAATCCCAAGCAACCTATTAAAGCTATTTTTTTATATGTATTCATTGTTCTTCAATCTTTAAAAACCTATATTCAAACTAATTGCATATACTCTTTCATTCGGATACCCATAATGCTCTGTTGATGCATTTTCAGGATCTAATCCGTATTTCAAAGCTTCTGAAATTGTAAACAAATTTTGTCCTGAGAACGCCAATGAAGCTTTCGAAATCCAACTTACATCTTTCAATAAGCTTTTCTTGAAATTATATCCAAATGAAACATCTTTCATTCTTAGGTAAGCTCCATTAATTAACCAAAAATCACTAGATTGATAGTTGTTATTTCCATTTAAACCAGCACTTGACATCAGACGAGGATAACGGGCATCTGTATTATCAGGAGTCCAAAAATCTGTTTGATATTCATAGATTACTGGTAATTCACCTGTTTGTCCACCATTCATCGCAGCAGTACCTGCTATGTACATATCAAATCGACTTGATCCTTGGAATAAAACATTTAAGAAAAAGCCTTTGTAATCTAATTTTACATTCAAACCAAAGTTTGCTCTTGGAAAACTATTTTTACCCATACGGATTTGATCAGCTCCATCAATCTTACCATCGCCATTAAAGTCGTTATATTTTAAATCTCCTGCTGTTAAATCATAAGAGCCCAATGGTTTTACACTATTGTAAACATCTTCTGCGGAAGTAAAGAACCCTAGATTCTGGTATAGATTCCCATAATATCCTTTCTGTTGTGAAGTTCTCTTGTAAGGGTTCATCACATTAGATACGGATTCAGACGGATCGTATGCCCACAGTTGATCAAATTTGGTAACATTAAAAGAAACATCATAATTAAAATCTTCAAAGCTATCCCGCCAACCTAGATTAAAATCAAATCCAGCTCGACGATATTCACCATCTGTTGAAACTCGAGGTAAAGACATTCCTAATGGATCTGTATAACCAACATCTATTTGATTAGGTGCATATAAGAAACCATGTGTTTTATAAAAGAAATAATCGGCGGTACCGTATAAACGATTATTTAAAGATGAAAAATCAATTCCAACATCAACTTGTTCTGTAGTAAACCAAGAAATATCAGGGGAAGGAATGCCTCCTTCTGAAAAAGTCGGAGAATAAGCTCCATTAATTACATATCCTTTCGTATTCAACGAATAAGATGTCAAATATTCAAAGCGACCAATATGATATACATTATTTTCATCGCCCCAGTTGTCTAGTCCGACTTGACCATAAGAAGCACGGAATTTCAATTGATTAAATATATCTTTTTCAACCAATGTTTCCATAAAGGCTTCATCTGCTACAGACCAACCTACAGAAGCGGAGAAGAATGTGCCCCATCGATGATCTACTGGAAAATTATCTGAACCATCATATCGCATACTTCCTTCAATAAAATAACGGTTGTCATAGTTATACTTAGCTTGGGCAATCCATCCAGCACGTCCGGATTCACTTTCTGAACCACCATTTTTTTGTGTGTCTTCCGGGCCAGGGTTAATTTGGTCGATCGGGAACTGATAATTTTCACGGGACAACCAATAGCTATTGGAATAACCATATGTTTCTTCATAACCGGCTAAAGCAGTAACAGTATGTTTTCCAAAGGTTTTGTTATAATTTGCAAAAAATTGCATGGTCCAAGTATGGCCATAGTTTGTTTTATTATACAAACTAGGAAGATTGTTAGAAAGAGGTTCTTTTGAATCCCAATTGTAAACAGCAGCATCTTTCCTCCATTGTTTATAGGGTGTAAAGCCATAACGATAATTGCCTGTTGCACTTAATTTTAATCCATCAACCCAAGGTAATGACCATTCTAATTTTAAATTTCCATTAATCACCTTCTCTTCTTCACGTAAATACCCCGCATCTTTTGATGTTTCCATAACTGGATTATCCCCAATATTATAAGGTAATCCATATTTATTAACCCCAGGAGTCAATGGAGACCGATTTTGTATATGACTAAAAACAGCCCCCGGACCACTAGCTGAAGAAGTATAAGGATGAACTTCTTTCTGCAAATAGCCATCCATTGTTGTCATCACATTCAATCCTATTGATTTAATTAAAGACGACTGACTCAAACGAAAATTTGTTCGCTGCATGTTATAGGTATTCGTCTTATATAAAGACTCTTGATTCAGATGACTTAAAGATACATAGTAATGGTTCAGTTCAGTACCTCCAGACAAACGTATGTTATGCTGATATTGAGGTGCTACATTTCGAAGGACCAAATCACGCCATTTTGTATTATTATTTTGGAGAGGGTCACTACCATCCCGCATTTTTTGAATTCGGTCTGCACTGAATGTATCGGGTAAACCATCATTTCGTTTAGCAAGATTCGCATATTCAGCTCGATCCCATGAATCCATAGGTTCTTCCCAATGAGCTGGTTGAGAAAAACTCATGTTAAAGCCATATTCAATTGAAGCCTTACCTTCTTTCCCTTTTTTAGTAGTTACCTGAATAATACCATCTGCTGCACGAGATCCATATACAGCGGTTGCCGAAGCATCTTTCAATAAACTCAATGACTCTATATCTTCAGAGGGCATCTGAATAAAGTCGTCATAATTTCGAATGACACCATCAATCACTACCAAAGGAGTACTACCACCACGAATACTGATCTGTGCTTTGTTATTTATACCACCTCCAGATGTTTTTACAATTAAACCAGGAGCTCTACCAGCTAATCCTTTTGACATATTTGCAATTGGTAGTGTTCCTAATTCTTCAGAATTAACAGAAGAAACGGAAGCAATCATTGAACGTTTGGTTGTAGTTCCATAACCAACAACCACCAATTCATCCAAAGCCTCTGCATCTTCTTTCATAGTAATAGACAAATTTGTCTGATTTCCTACTTTGATTTCCTGATTGGCAAATCCAATATAGGATACAACAAGAATTGCATCCTTATCAACCTCCAATGTGAAGTTGCCATCCATATCGGTAATCGTACCGTTAGTAGTTCCTTTTACCATCACATTAGCACCAATTACTGGTATACCAGTAGCATCTAATATGGTTCCTGTGATTTTTTTAGTTTGCTGCCTCTCTTGGCTAACAGTTATCGGACTATCCGTTATTAGTTTGTCCGCTAATAGTGGTTGCAAAACTGTTGGAAATAAAAACAGTCCCACCAATAGTGTCCAAAATAATTTTTAGGTCAAAGAATATTGTTCGGCCAATCAGTCA
>ENA-OROH01000724-OROH01000724.1-human-gut-metagenome-genome-assembly--contig:-NODE-724-length-36401-cov-20.331096_pt1 | contig 36401 bp, 34 predicted proteins | sample MGYA00242125_ERZ509042 | MGnify/ENA primary metagenome ERZ509042 (study PRJEB26280, sample SAMEA2338738) | human gut metagenome | biome: human gut; feature: human-associated habitat; material: faeces... | reverse complement strand
GCGTCGACACGAGCGCAAAGGACGGCGCGCCTCCAACGGCCGCCGCCTGTCGCGGCAGATTAGCTGCCCTGCCGCGACGTCCCACAGCAGGATTGTCGGATGGAGCTGCAGCAGAAGAACCGCCGAACATCTGCCGGATGCTCTTGCCGATTGCCGCCCCCATCATGAAACCAGATACGTATGACATTAAGTTACCTCCTTGCATGCGCCATGATATATTCTTCGACCTTGCGCAGGTCGGGATTCCGCCTGAGCGTCTCCGGCTCATAGTGGATGAGGATCGAGCCTGTGACGATGCTCGTCTCCACGCGCGTGAGCTCTGGGAACGCACAAAGCTCACGCTGCACCTGGCGCTCGAGCTCCAGGTTGCCCCGGAGCTTCTGGCTGCGCAGGCGGATGCGCCCAGGCAGATATGAAGCGATCTCGACAGAACGGATGAATAGGTCCAGTTTATTCGTAGGGATCTGCAGACTTCCCATGAGATTCAAGATAGTTCCTCCCTTGACGTATGACAGAATATCATTTACAGAAAGAGACTGCCAAAAGTCTTGGCAGTCTCCCCCCTCATTCTGCAAGAAATCAGTTCTTCTTTGCCTGCTGGGCTGCGATGAGGTCCTCGAGTTCTTCTTTCTGGCGCTGGAGCTCAGCAAGAGGAATCTCGCCTGCCGGTGCAGCCGGCTGCATAGCTGCCATCTGCTGCTCGCGCTCCTGCATGAAGCGGTAGCCAAAGATGCCAGCCACAGCACCTACTGCGAGGCCAATCCAAAAGTCGGTTTTCTGGAACATCGTATCCATCCTCCTTTTCGTTTCTGATAGGCTGTGCTGCCCATCGCTGGAACAAGACAGATGTCTTGCTTTTTTATCTTATCACTAATGGGAATCATTGTCAAAGAATATAAAAATCACGCATGCCTCAGATGAAGCATGCGTGATCTTTATCCTGAATGGCTTTCTCAGCCAATCACATCTTCTTGACAGGGATTGGGCCGCGGGAGAGCGCAATGGCTCCCGTGCGGGCAATCTCGATGATGCCGTACTCCTGCAGGACCTCGCAGAGCGCGTCGATCTTGCTCTGTGCGCCTGTGAGCTCGATGACGATGTCTTCCGGCGTGACATCGACGATGTTCGCGCGGAAAATGTTGACAACGTTGATGATATCGCTGCGCGTCTCGCGCGTTGCCGCGACCTTGATGAGCACGAGCTCGCGCTCGATCGCATCCTCCTCACTGAGGTTGACGATCTTGATGACGTCGATGAGCTTGCTGAGCTGCTGGATGACCTGGTCCAGCTCGCCCTCCGACTCAACAGAGACGACGATGTTGATGCGCGTGACATCCGGCTCTTCCGTATAGCCGGCCGAGATGCTCTCGATATTGAAGGCACGCCGGCTGATGAGGCCCGACACATGCGTCAGGACGCCCGGTTTGTTGTCGACCAGCACGGCAAGCAGGTATTTCTTCATCTTTTTTCCTCCTACACCCAACTACGCGAAATCTCAGAGATAGCCGAGAACCATCTGGTCCAGGCGCTTGCCGCCCGGCACCATCGGCAGGACGTCTTCCTCCTCGGGGATGACGACATCGATGAGCACGGCGCCCTTTTCCGCCAGGATCTCCGGCAGGCGCGTCTCGAGTTCCTCTTTCTTCGTCAGGCGGTAGCCCTTGACGCCCATGGCCTCCGCGAGCTTGACGAGATCCGTCTTGCCCTTGAGCTCCGACTGCGAGTAGTGGTGGTTGTAGAAGAGGCGCTGCCACTGGCCGACCATGCCGAGGATCTCGTTGCGGATGACGACGACCTTGACGTCGATGTCGTTGTCAGCAAGCGTCGCGAATTCCTGGCAGTTCATCATGATGCTGCCGTCGCCCGTGAAGAGGACGACAGGGGAATCCGGACAGCCGATCTTGGCACCCATCGCGGCCGGCAGGCCGTAGCCCATCGTGCCCTGGCCGCCGGACGTCAGGAAGTGGCGCGGCTTGTAGACCTTGAAGAACTGTGCCGCCCACATCTGGTGCTGGCCGACATCCGTCACGCCGATTGCATCGCGGCCCATGAGGCTGCTGACCTTGCTGATGAGTGCGCCCGGCTTGATGGCATCGCCTTCCTCGCGATAGCCGAACGGATGCTTTGCCTCGAGCTCGAGCGCATGCTCGAGCCACGGAGCGAACTTAGAGGCAAAGTCATCCTCGCACGCATTGAGCTTGTCGCGCAGGAGGGGCAGCGACCAGCTGAGGTCGCCGAGCACGCTGTAGTCGGCCTTGACGTTCTTGTTGATCTCAGCGCGGTCAATCTCGAAGTGGACGACCTTCGCGTGCGGCGCGAACTCATCGACCTTGCCCGTCACACGGTCGCTGAAGCGCATGCCGATGCAGAGTAGAAGGTCGCATTCCTGAATGGCCATGTTGGCACCGTACGAGCCGTGCATGCCCGCAAAGCTCAGATAGCCCTTCTCGTCGGCCGGGATGGCGCCAAGGCCGAGCAGCGTTGTCGTGCTCGGCACACCGAGGCGGCGCACGATGTCGCGCATTGGCTCTGAGGTATCCGAGAGGATGATGCCGCCGCCCGCAAAGACGAGCGGCTTCTTGGCCGCGCGGATGGCCTCGACGACAGCGTCAATCTCGCTCTCGTCGCCGATGTTCTCACCGCTGTAGCCGCGCAGGTGCACCGCCTCCGGATACGAGTAGTCGAATTTCGTGTCAAAGACATCCTTGGCCACGTCGACGACGACCGGGCCAGGACGGCCTGTGCGGGCGATGTAGAACGCCTCCTTGAGCACGCGCGGCAGGTCCTCGACCTTCTTGACGAGATAATTGTGCTTCGTGATTGGCGTCGTGATGCCGCAAACATCGGCCTCCTGGAACGAGTCCTTGCCGATATAGGGATTCGCCACCTGTCCCGTGATGCAGACGAGCGGGACCGAATCCGTGTAAGCCGTCGAGATGCCCGTGACGAGGTTTGTCGCACCAGGGCCGGACGTCGCAAAGACGACACCGACCTTGCCCGTCGCGCGCGCATAGCCGTCCGCCGCATGGACAGCGCCCTGCTCATGGCGCGTCAGGATGTGCGGGAATTTCATTTTATAGACAGCATCGTAGAGCGTGAGCACCGCGCCGCCGGGGTAACCGAATACGACGTCCACGCCTTCATTCTTCAGGCTCGTGAGCACAGCCTCTGCACCATTCATCAACAAGTGAAAGCCCCCTTATATCTTGAATTCAACAAATGACCAATTGAAAATGGGATTCTTTAATTATACAACAGGAGTATACAATATTACAACCGAAATAGCCAAGTTTTCTCAGAATGGAATCCCATGCCACTCAGCGATGGTCGCTGGCAAAGACGAGCGCATCGACGCGCGCAGCCCCGGCTTGGCACAGGACAGCAGCACAGCCAGAGAGCGTCGCGCCCGTCGTCAGGATGTCGTCGAGCAGCAGGATGTGCTTCCCCCGGACGTCTGCGCCTGAGGCCAGAGAGAACGCGCCCTGAAGACTCTTCCTCCGCTCCTGCCGCGCCATCTTGTAGAGTGGCTCCGTCTTGCGCGTGCGCACGAGGGCCTGCTCCATGGTGATGCCGTGTGCGCTGAGCCATTCCCCGAAAATCAGCTCGACCTGATTGAAGCCGCGCTGGCGATAGCGCGCTTCATGCAGCGGCACCGGCACAGCGACGTCGACGCCCTCAGGCAGCACGAAGCTGCTCGCCTGCAGGAACGAAGCAATGCACGGCAGGGCGCTGCGCTTCTTCCTGTACTTGAGCGCATGGATCAGGCTGCGCAGGCCGCCGCGGTAAATGCCGAGCGCCCATACCGCCCCGATGAACCGCTGCGATAGAGCGGGCAGCAGGATGGCATGAGGCTGCTGCGCCTCCTTCATGCAGGCGGGGCACCAGTCGCCGAGCTGCTCGACGTAAGCGCGGCAGACCGGGCAGCGCGGCGGGAAGAGAAAGTCCAGGACAGACTGGATAACACCCTTTCCCATCGCATCATCTCCTCATCTGCTAACCGGCAGGAATCAGTGGCCAAAGAAGCGATGCTTCGGCTTCTCGCTCTCCCAGGCCATGACGGCCTCAAGGACAGAGCCGCCGATGCAGCGCGCCTTGTCCGAGATCGTGTAGCACTCTTCCTGCCCCATCGTCGGGTGGATGTCAGCGATCTTCTGACCGGCCTCGACCTTGCTGCCATCGTAGATGGCGCCGCGCAGGACGCCGTCGATCGTCGCCTTGATCTCGACGGCCTCGCCGTCCTTGACGTGGAGCTGTCCGATGACCTCGCCCTGCTTGACCATCAGTGAGATCGTGCGCAGCATCTCGACGCGTCCGTCGGCCGGGGCAAAGACGAGATGCTCGATGTTCGGGTTCTCTCCGACCGTGCCATTGCCGTGGTCGAGGTCCTTCGAAGAATAGCCTTCGTAGATCAGGCGGCCGAGATTGTGACCGCGTCCCGTCTCCACGACGGTATCGACATCGCGGCCCGCGCAGAAGCCCGGCCCGAGCGCTATCGTGTGCTCAGCCAGGCCCTTCTCCTTGCCGTGGTTCTTGTGGGCGACGATGGCGTCGATGAGCACATCCGGCTTGAGGGCAGCCACGCACTTGGCCTCCGGATCGGCGATCATCATGATCTCCCCCTTCTTCAGTCGCTTCTGCGCATCCTCGATGCTCTTGGCCCGATAGCATTTGACGCGCTCAACCTCCGACTCACCGCGGTACATGGCATCCGAGAACGTGACCTTGCGCCGCGTCGCCGTCGGCTTCTTCTGTTCGAGGATCAGAACGCGGAATCCCGCGCGATGAAGGCAGTGCGCAATGCCGCTGCCCAGTTCGCCGCCGCCGCGGACAATGATCAGGTGTTTCATAGATGGAACCTTCTTTCCCTAAAGTCTTTCCTCTATTATACTATAAATTGACACAATCTACCTGAAATAATTTATTTTTGTCAGCCTTGTGTAAAGCATTGCAATTGTCTGACACACGTGTTATAATATAACTGTAAAGAGGAGATGGACAAGCAAACCACCGCCGAGTAGTCCTGGAGGTCGAAAGATAGAAGGTGCATGTCCTGCCGAAAAAGGCGCTCTTCAAAACCTTACACGAAAGGATGTGGATGGTTATTGAAGATTATGATGAGCAGAACTTCTCTCCATCCTGACTAGCAAGCGCACTGGTGAAGTACAAGAATATCCATAGCGCGGGGAATGCACGTAATGATGGCCAGGGGCCGCCAGTCGTGCTCGATGCCAATGGAAGTCTGGAGCGCAACGTCAGTAACTGGATTGAAGGAACGCAACCCTGGGTAACGGTAAATCATCGAGAATCCATCGAGAAGTAGTCGGTATCTCCTATGTTATCGGTAACGGACCAAGATGAACCAGATGTGCACAACGTGATTTTGAGATCACAACTGTTTCAGCTGAGCATGATGAGATATTTGCAAAGTTCCTGTTCGCGAGGGAAATTTGCTAGATGACAACAGAATATTGAAGAAGGATCACATTATTTATGGTTAACTACGTATAAAGCGGCTTACATTTACGAGAGAAATGTAAGCCGCTTTTGTTGTGCCGATTCGGTTGTATTGCCAGGATATCTGCTCAGGCACTCAAGATCGTAACGACGCCTCAAGAATCTTCATACGGGCGCACGCGCAGCGTCAGGCCGCGTTCCTCGCAGATTTTTCGGCACTTCTCGATCTCCTCCGGCCCCTCGACGTGGTCGACGATCGTCAGGACGACATTCGGCACGTAGGGCTTGCAGTGCTGCGCAAAGGTCAGCATCGCGTCGTACGACTGGACGCCGAACTTCGCGCGCGTGAGCTCGAAGTAGCGCTCAGCGTTCGACGCGTTGAGGCTGATGGAGACTGTGTCGAGGATGCCTTGGAATTCCGAAGCAAACTCGCGGCCGTTCTCCAATTCGCCGAGGCCGTTCGTGTTGAGACGCGTCGGCAGTTCCGGATGATGCTGCTTGACGTAGCGCAGGAGCTCTAAGAGCACATCAAGGCGCATCGTCGGCTCGCCGAAGCCGCAGAAGACGACCTCCTTGATGTAATCCCAGGGAACTGTATCGAGTGCGGCCTTGACCTCCTCGACCGTCGGCTCCTTGCCCTTGAACCACAGCGAGGACTGCTCGGCCATGTGCTTCATCGTGCGCAGGCAGAACGTGCAGGCGCAGTTGCAGTGGTTCGTGATGTTGATGTAAAGGTTGCGCTTGCCTTTCGGCTGCACGCGCAAGGATTCATCGAGCGGCAGGTACTTGCCGCCGGCATGCGTTGCATAGACAATCATGGAAATCCCTCCCAAAAACAAAAGAAAACGCCTCAGCGAAGCTCGGTCAGGTACTCCTCAAACGGCAGGCCGTAATTCCATGGCAAGTCGAGCTCCAGCGCATAGGCGAGACAGCGGCTGATGAAGGAAGCGGCCTTCTGGACGGCTGCCTCCAGCTCCTCGCCGCGGATCAGGCTCGCCGCAACGATGGCGGCGAAGGCATCGCCGCTGCCGCTGCGGTCGCCGCCAATCTTCGGCGCGCGCACGATGGCGATTTTGCCCTCCTCGTAGAGAAAGTTCTTGATGGTGTCACCCTCGTGGAGCCCCGTGATGACGACCTGCTTCGGTCCGCGCGCCGCTAGGGCCTCTGCCATCTCGCAAAGCTCATCGTCCGTGACAATCCCGTCCGTGGGATACGGGATGTCGAGCAGCTGGCAGGCCTCTGTGAGGTTCGGCGTGACGAGGTCCGCTACGCCGAGCAGGCTGCGCATCTTGTCGCACATCTCCTGCGTGTACGACGGGTAGAGCTTGCCGTAGTCGCCCATGACAGGGTCGACCATGACGCGCGTCCCCGCCCCCTTGAAGCGCCGGATGAAGTCGAGCACGATGGCTATCTGCTCGGCCGACCCCAGAAAGCCCGTGCAGATGCCGTCGAATGCGAGCCCATTCTTCTCCCAGCTCGCGATGTACGGCGCCATGCGCTCCGTGTAATCGTCGAGGTAATGGTCGGGAAAGCCCGTGTGGACCGAGAGGATGGCTGTCGGCAAGGGACAGGCCTGTATCTTCATGGCCGATATGAGCGGCAGTTCCACCGTGACAGAACAGCGCCCGAAGCCAGTGATGTCGTTGACGAGCGCAATTCGCTTTTGTCGTTTCATTTCTCTATCTGCGTCCTCCCCTGCCTGTTTCAGCGGTTGTCGACCTTATCCATGGCGACGAGGTCGTGCTCCATGAAGCGGTGCTCCGCCAGCCGCTCGTACTTCGTATCCGGACGGCCATAGTTGGCGTACGGGTCAATCGAGATGCCGCCGCGCGGCAGGAACTTGCCCCAGACCTCGATGTACTTCGGATCCATGAGGCGGATGAGGTCCTTCATGATGACATTGACGACGTCCTCGTGGAAATCGCCGTGGTTGCGGAAACTCACGAGGTAGAGCTTCAGCGACTTGCTCTCGACCATCCGGCGGCCCGGGATGTACGAGATATAGATGGTCGCATAGTCCGGCTGACCCGTGATGGGGCAGAGCGCCGTGAACTCCGGGCAGTTGAACTTGACCCAGTAATCATTGTCCGGATGACGGTTCTCGAACGTCTCGAGGATCTCCGGACAGTAATCGTAGTGGTATTTGACATTTTTCTTGCCGAGGAGCGTGATGTCCTCCTGGGATTTATCGCGTGACAATGAGCGTCCCTCCATATATCCATTGAATCGTAATCAGTAACGTCTGAATCTATAACTCCTATCATAGCGAATCCTAAAAAAATAATCAAGCATGCTCGTCACACCGAGCATACACCGAGCATACAAAGAGCCCCGCACCCAATCCGAGGATCGTGATGCGGGGCTCTCGTTGCTCAGTCTTATCAGGCTCAGTGATTGAAGATATTCTTCAGGGCCTGCTTGTTGACATCGCGGTTGAGCTGTGCGAGATACGTCGTCAGCTTGATGTTCTTCGGGCAAGCTTCGACACAGTTCTGGCTGTTGCCGCAGCTCGTGATGCCGCCCTTCTCCATCAGTGCGTTCAGGCGCTTCGGAGCGTCGAACTTTCCGAGCGGATGGAGGTTGAAAAGGTAAGCCTGTACCGTCGGAGCCGGTCCGATGAAGTCGGACTGCGGGCCGACGTTCGGGCAGGCCTCGAGGCAGCAGCCGCAGGTCATGCAGTGCGAGATCTCGTAGGCCGTCTGTGCCGTGTACGGGTTCTGGATCGGAGCATCCTTGACCTCCCACGTGCCGTCGACTTCGACCCAGCCGTGGATGCGCTTGAGGCTCTCGAACATGACGGAGCGGTCGATGAGCAGGTCGCGGATGACCGGGAACGTGCGGGCCGGCTGCAGGTGGATTGGCTGCTTGAGCGTATCAACGAGCGTGCAGCAAGCCTGGCGAGCCTTGCCGTTGATGACCATCATGCAGGCGCCGCAGACTTTCTCGAGGCAGTTGCATTCCCACGTCACTGGCGGGACTTTCTTGCCGTCGACCGTTACCGGGTTCTTCTGGATTTCCATCAGGGCAGCAACGATGTTGAGGCCCGGACGATAGTCGATCTCGAACTCCTGGTTGTACGGCTTCTCTTTCGGGCCGTCCTGGCGCTCGACGATGATTCTGACTTTTTTCTGTTCTGCCATTTCTATTTGTCCTCCCTCTTACTCTTTCTTAGCTACGGCATAGTTGCGCAGACGCGGCTTGATGAGAGAGTGCTCGAATTCACGGTAGGAAACGACCGGCTCTTCCTTCTCCTGGTCGAAGGTAACGATGGTCGTGCGCATGAACTTCTTATCGTTGCGCTCGAAGAATACGAGGTCGTCGTTGCCGTCATCCGTCGTGCCACGGCCCGTCTCAGCGTCGAAGTGGAACTTGCCGTACTTCTTCGTGAGGGCTTCCTTGAGCTGGTCGTCCATCTTATCGTAATCGGACTTCAGGACGATCTTCGCATGAGCACCGCGGCTCTCGTCACGCTGCAGAGCGGACTGCGTGATGGCCATCGCATAGATGATCATGTTGCGCAGCTGGCGGACGAACATCGCTTCCTGGTTTGCCCAAGTGCCGTGGTCCGTAACGCCGATGTTGTCCCAGCGCTTGAGGATTTCCTTGAGTTCCTTGACGCATTCTTTGAGGCCGTTGTTGTCGCGCTCGATGGAGACGTACTTGTACATGATGTCGCCGAGCTCATGATGGAGCTTATGCGCATTCTCCGTGCCGTTCATGTTGCGGATCTTGTCGAACTCTGCGACGCACTCCTGGCGGGCAGCCTCGAGCTCTTCTGCCGTCAGGGCAGAGCCGAGCTTGCCGCTGCGTGCGAGGCGCAGGGACTCTGGGCCAGAAATCGTGCCCGAGTACGTTGCCGACAGCAGCGAGTTTGCACCGAGGCGGTTTGCGCCGTGGTACTGGTAATCGCACTCGCCGGAAGCGAGGAGGCCCGGGATGTTCGTGTGATGCTCGCGATCGACCCAGATGCCGCCCATCGAGTAGTGGATCGACGGGAAGATCTCCATCGGGACCTTGCGCGGATCCTGGCCCATGAAGTCGCTGTACATCTCAAGGATGCCGCCGAGCTTGCGCTCGAGGTAATCAGCCGGGATGTGCGAGAGGTCGAGGTAGACGCGGTTCGGGTTGTGCATGCCGAGGCCCATGTGGACGACGACCTTGTAGATGGCACGCGATGCAACGTCACGCGGTACGAGGTTGCCGTATGCCGGGTACATATCCTCGAGGAAGTACCAGCGCTCTTTTTCGCCCGTCTGCGGGTTCTTGCGGTAAACCCAGACGCGGCCGCCCTCACCGCGGCAAGCCTCGGACATCAGGCGGTTCTTGTCGGAACCCGGGATAGCCGTCGGATGGATCTGGAGGAACTCCGGGTTGCCGAGCTCAGCGCCCTGCTGGTAAACAGCGGAAACAGCCGAACCGTTGCAGATCGTCGAAGCCGTGCAGCGGCCGTATACCTGGCCAGGGCCGCCCGTTGCGAGGATGACAACGTCAGCCGGGAACGAGACGATCTCATTGGAGTTCATGTTCTGCGCGACGATACCGCGGCAGATGCCCTCTTTGTTCTTGATGATCTTGATGAATTCCCAGAACTCATACTTCTTGACGCCGCCCTTTACTTCCCAACGGCGAACCTGCTCGTCGAGAGCGTAGAGGAGCTGCTGGCCCGTCGTGGAGCCAGCGAAGACCGTGCGCTTGTTCTTCTGGCCGCCGAAGTTACGGAGGTCGAGAACACCTTCAGCCGTGCGCGTGAACGGCACGCCCATGCGGTCGAACATCTTGATGAGCTTCGGTGCAGCTTCGACCATGCCCTTGACAGCGAGCTGGTCAGCGAGGAAGTCGCCGCCGTAGACCGTATCATCGAAATGCTCGTAGATCGAGTCATGCTCACCCTTCGTGTCCATGCAGGCGTTGATGCCGCCCTGTGCACAGAGGGAGTGGGAACGCTTGACCGGGCAGTAAGAGAAGAGGTCAACCTTGCCGCCGCCTTCGCAGATCTTCAGCGTAGCCATGAGGCCCGAGAGGCCGCCGCCTACGACAATAATCTTATTTTCTGGTTTCTTAGCCATTTATATTCTCCTTTTCTTACACAGCGTATCGGGGCTTACATGACAAAGTAGCTTGCCATGAACGCAATCGTGACAAGGCAGAGGAATGCGCAGAGGCACATCGAGAGAACGTTGATGACGTTCTGGATGCGCGGGCCCTTGGCGATGCCCCAGGTCATGCAGAAAGTCGTGATACCATTGCAGAAATGGAAGATAGCTGCGAACATGCCGATCGTGTAGAGCAGCGTCGTGATCGGGCTGCTCGTGAAGAGCGTATGCAGCAGCTCATACGAGATCGGCGTGCCGTTGATGGCCTTCGTGAAGATGCGCAGGTAGAACACATGCCAGATGAGGAAGATGACGAGGAACCATGCCGTCCAGCGCTGCAGAGCGAACTGCCAGTTGCGGACGTAGCCGTAGCGGCCCGGGTTGTTCTTCGCCTGAAGGGCGATGTAGATGCCGTAGATGGCATGGAAGAGGATCGGCAGTGCGACACCGAAGATCTCCAGGCCGAGGAAGATCGGATGCGGGATGAGCTCCATCATGGCCAGAGCACCGTTGAGGGACTCAGCACCGCCGAGTGCACGAGCATTCGTAATGATATGCTCGAAGAGGAAAATGCCGATTGCCAGCAGGCCGACTAACGAGTGCAGACGGCGCAGATAAAAAGTTGTATGGAACATTCTATACCTCCTGTTGATTCTTGAAAAAGAAAGGAAGCCTTCAAGCGAGCCTCCCAAAAGCTTCCCATCTTCTCTCGTTATCAGTAACCCTTCAGGGTACGATACTTCTCCTGGTTGACATCGTAAAGGTTATTGCCTTCGCAGTCGATGACAACAATAGCTGGGAAATCCTCAACGGTCAGGCGGGCAAGTGCCTCCGGGCCGAGTTCTGGGTAAGCGAGAACTTCGTACTTCTTGACGGACTTCGCGATGAGCGCTGCGGCACCGCCGACAGCAGCGAAATACGTAACGCCGTTCTTCTTCATGGAATCGACGACTTCCTTCGAACGGGAGCCCTTGCCGATCATGCCCTTGATGCCCTGCTCGAGCATCGTCGGCGTGTAGGCATCCATGCGGCCAGAAGTCGTCGGGCCGCAGGAGCCGATCGGATCACCCGGTTTTGCCGGAGTCGGTCCGAGGTAATAGACCATCTTGTTGTGCCAGTCGATCGGCAGCTTCTCGCCTTTAGCGAGTGCCTCGCACATCTTCTTGTGCGCAGCATCGCGTGCAGCGTAGATCTCGCCCGTGATGAGAACGCTGTCGCCGATCTTGAGCTTGTGGGAATCTTCTTCCGTGAACGGGGTATGGATGCGAATAGGTTCTGCCATGATTATCTCTCCTCCTGATAGTTTTGCTCAGTCTTTCGACAGATCAAAGAACGCGCTTTGCATGACGGCATGCATGGCAGCAGATCGTCACAGCGACCGGCAGGCCGGCGATGTGCGTCGGGCCCCACTCGATGTTGACACCGAGGCAGGACGTCGTGCCGCCGAGCTGCGGTCCAATACCCGTTTCATTGATGAGCTCGAGGAGATCGTCTTCGAGTTTCGCATATTCTGGCATCGGGTTATGCGAGTCGATCGAACGCGTCAGGGCAATCTTGCTCATGACAGCGGCGCGGTCCATCGTGCCGCCGATACCGATGCCGACGACCATCGGCGGGCACGGGTTCATGCTGGCATGCAGGATGATCTCCATGACAGCCTTCTTGACGCCCTCAAGGCCGTCAGCCGGTACGAGCATCTTGATGCCGCCCTTGTTCTCGGAACCGAAGCCCTTCGGCTCAACCGTGATCTTGAGCTTGTCGCCCGGAACGATCTTCGTGTAGATGACGCCCGGCGTGTTGTTCTGGGTGTTGACGCGGTTGAAGATTGGCTCTGCAACGACCGATTTTCTCAGGTAGCCTTCCGTGTAGCCCTTGGCGATACCGTCGTTGACTGCCTCTTCGAGGTCGCCGCCGACGATGTGGAGGTCCTGGCCTACCTCGAGGAAGACGATCGTCATGCCGGTATCCTGGCAGTACGGGCGATCCTCATCGCGTGCGATTTCCGCATTCTTGATAATCTGGTCGAGTACAGCCTGGCCAACCGGGGACTTCTCCGTCTCGCGGCCCTTCTTGAGGCCCTCATAGACATCTTTCGGCAGGTAATAAGCCGCCTCCTTGCACAGCTGTGCAACGGTTTCCGTGATTTGTTTTGCGTCGAGTTCTCGCAAAGTGATCCCTCCCATAAATACAACTTATCACACATCTGTGGTTCATCATAACACATTTTATAGCGGCTTTCAAGCATTTCTGAAAGCCCGCGAACCCTTGAAAAAAGCGAATCGAGTTCACTTTTTTGCCTCTCTGCGATCAGCCACAATGTGATGCTTGTCACTCAGATTTTATATTAGTGATTCGCCTTTAAAATCCTTCTTTCGCGCAAGAAAAATTTTATTTCGGGAACGATTATCGATAGGATTATGGAATTATTTACTCCATGCATGATGATGTTGCAAAAAAATCATGCAAAGCGGATCAGATGGCAGGCTGGGGCTTTGCCCTGCTCGAGCTCCATGACGAGGAAGGAACCCTGCATCGCATCGCGCGGGCGCGCGACACTGCCCGGATTGAGCACAGTGATGTGCCCCGTCGAGATCTCTGCGACATGCGTGTGGCCGTAGACGGCGATATCACAGCCCGATTCGCCGGCTGCATCGCAGAGCATCTTCGTCGTGAAGCGCACGCCGTACATGTGGCCATGCGTCAGGAAGATGCGGTGGCCGGCCGCCTCCACGACGTCGTCGTAGCGGGCACCGGGCTCCGGCCAGTCGCTGTTGCCCGCAACATAGCGGACCTTGGCCTTCCCTTCCGTCACCATGGCCAGGTACTCTGCATCCGGCGTGATGTCGCCCGCATGGAGCCAGAGCGCCACGCCCTCTGCCGCCGGATGGGAAAGCATCCGGTCGATGGCACGCGTCGAGCCATGACTGTCACTTACGATACCGATCTTCATCTCAAGCGCTCCTCCAACTCCTCGACCATCGCGCGCAGCGCCTTGCCGCGGTGACTGATCGCGTCCTTCTCCTCAAAGCTGATCTCAGCCATCGTGCGGCCCGGGTAGTCTTCGGTGTAGAAGTACGGGTCGTAACCGAATCCGTTCTCCCCCTTTGCCACCATGCGGACTGTGCCGTCGCAGCGACCCTCCGTCACGAGGCTCGTGCCATCCACATCGACGAAAGCGAGCGCGCAGCGGTAGTCAGCAGGCGACGACTCGACACCGGCTTTCCTTAGCTCTGCGAGCAATTTCTCGTTGTTCGTCGCATCGTCGGCATGGAAGCCGGCGAAGCGCGCCGAGAAGATGCCAGGCTTTCCGCCGAGCACCTCGACCTCCAGGCCGGAATCGTCGGCGAGGCAAGCGCAGCCCGTCTGCTGCTGGTAGAACGCCGCCTTGATGCGCGCGTTCTCGGCAAACGTCTTGCCGTCCTCCACGGCATCGGGCAGTGCGCCGAATTCCGCCAGGGATACGACCTCAACGGGCAGATGCGAGAGCGCCTCGCGCATCTCGCGGACCTTGCCCTTGTTCTTCGTTGCAATCACGATCTTCTTCATCTTCTCACCCTCTTTGAATCAGCCTTCCCGGCCGACGAGCCAGACGAGCTCGCCGCCGAGCACATCCTTCTGATACGAGATGAGCTCCCGGCAGCCCTTCTCACCGAGCGCCAAGAGTGCGCCGAGCTCCTCGTGCGTGAACGGACGGCCCTCGCCCGTGCCCTGTACCTCGACAAAGCGCCCTGCGCCCGTCATGACGACATTCATATCGACGATGGCCCGCGAGTCCTCCTCGTAGCAGAGGTCGAGTATCGGCTCGCCCTCGTGGCTGACGCCGACGCTGATGGCCGAGAGGAAGTCCTTGACGGGGAAGATCTTGCCCTTCTCGTAGAACGAAGCGCACGCCTCGACGAGCGCAACAAAAGCGCCCGTGATGGAGGCCGTGCGCGTGCCGCCGTCCGCCTGGATGACATCGCAGTCAATCATGATCGTGCGCTCGCCGAGTGCCTTCGTGTCGACGACGGAGCGCAGGCTTCTGCCAATCAGGCGTTCGATTTCCTGCGTGCGTCCCGACTGCTTGCCGCGCACGGCCTCGCGCTGCGTGCGCGTCTCCGTGGCACTCGGCAAGAGCGAGTACTCCGCCGCGATCCAGCCCTCGCCCGTACCGCGAAGGAAAAACGGCACGCGGTCCTCGATGGAGGCCGCGCAGATGACCTTCGTGTTGCCCATCTCGATGAGCACCGAGCCTGCCGGGTACTTCTGGAAATGACGATGTATCTCATACGGGCGCAGGGCGTCTGCCATGCGCCGATCCGTTCTTGTCATGATGAACCTTCCTCTCTTTCACATCTTGCACTGGAACAAAAAAGAGGTGCCTACCTCGAGTTTTCGCGGTACAACACCTCTCCCGCTGCCGGGCAGCGGTCTTTATTTCTGCGACTCCTGATACTGTCTGTAGTTCTTGATGATGCAGATCGGCGTCTTCTGGCTCGCATTGCCGAACGGGTTGTCGATGAGCAGCTTCGCTGCCATCTGGCCATCAACCTTGTCCGTCACGCCGACGACGCGGGAGCGCTTGAGGTCGTTGACATCCGCGATCATCGCACCGAAGCAGCCGAGACGCTGCTGGATCTTCTTGACGACCTCATTCGGGTCCTTCGGGCCGTAGACGATGCACTTGTCGAACGGCGGCATCGTGCCCGTTACATCATCGATGAGTGCCGTCTGCTCACCGCCCCACTTGTAGAAGAGGCCGCTCTGGCCGACGAGCTTGCCGAGGAAGCCAGCAAACAGCGCAAAGGCCACACGCCACTTGCCCTCGACGTCCATCAAGGACTGCATGCCGTGCGGCGATGCCAGGCTGCCGTAGTCCGGAATGAAGCGGCAGCAGAACTGCGCCACACGCGTGATCTTGAGGTCTTCCGGGCGCACGAAGCGGCCCTGCGTGATGGCGACGACACTCTCTGCCGTGCAGAGCAGGTCATCCGGGCCGATCTTGCCCTTCGTATAGCGTTCAATGCTGTCGACAATATCGTCTTTCTCGGTCAGGATGCGCGTCGGGACCGGGATCAAATCGAGTTTTGCTTCTGCCATGATAATTCCTCCCTCAGTCCTTCACGAGTTCCACACCGGCGAGCTTGGCGATCTCCTCAGCGGAGAGCGTCAGACGGACCTTCGTGTAATGCCACGGCGTGCGGCCCGTCTCCATCCAGATGACATCGAGCGGCAGGTCGACCATGTGCGAGAGCGCTTCCTTGAGCGTCATGCCCTTGCGCGGCGTCAGCTTGACCTTCGCGAAGATGTTGAGCTTGTCCTCGTGGTTCGGGTCGCCGAGCTTCTGGATCAGCACGGCCTCGAAGTAATCGTCCTCGCGCGGTTCACCCTCGCGCTCCGCCTTGCCACGTGCCTCGATGCCATCGTACTGCTCATACGGCAGCTGCGGGCGCACGAGTGCGTCCATGATGGTGGCGCACTGCTTGCCTTCATTGACAAACGTCAGTTTTTTCGAGATCACGATTGCGTCGTCCGTCTGCGATTCCACCACGAAAGGCGCATCCGTCTTGACGACAATCTTCTCCTTGCCTGCGATGCAGAGATACAACTTCGCCACGATGACCGCAGCGACGATCAGGGCAATGATTGCATATAATACCGTCACGTTGATTCCTCCTGATTCTTTCTATCCAAAAATAAAACAAAGTGATGACCGGCTCATTTCCGGCGCGATGCAGTTCCTTGTGCCTCTTTTGCCTGCATTTCCTGCCAGTCGGCCTCGTCAGCCATGGCCTGCTGGAGCTTTGCGTAGTACTTCTCCGGCAGGCGCGTGATCTTGCCGCTCTCGCGATGCGTGAAGACGTTCTGCGTGAAGCCCGTGACCATGAGCTCGCCTGTCGCCTTGTTGAAGACGCGGTACTGGAAGGCCATCTTCGCTTTGGTCAGTGCCTTCGGGCGCGTCTCGATGCAGATGTCGTCGTCAAAGCGGCCCGGCGACACATACTTGGCCCGCACTTCCGTAATCGGGAAGACATAGCCGTCCTCCATCATCTCCCCCAGCGTGATGCCGTACTTGCGCAGATATGCCACGCGTCCCGTCTCGAACCAGCGGATATAATTGGAATGATGCACGACAGCCATCGCATCCGTATCGTAAAAATTCACATGATGCTCGGTAATGATGGGCAAGAGAACCCCTCCTCCAAATCGACTTTGTGATTTCCTTTACAAACACATTCTATAGCCTAGAACAAAAGAGTGGGAAAGTCAAGATTTTCAGAGGAATATTGCCCATTCCGCTAAATCCAGTGAATTCAGTGAATCTCGTAGACGAGGTCGAGCCGCTCCATGTAGCGCGCGATGCGCGCAAGCTCTGCCGCATCCTCGACACGACGGCCGGAGTAATAGTAGTCGACCGTCTGGGGCAGATTCTCGAGCCCATGACGCGCATCGAGCTGGCGCATGAGCTCGCGCACCGTTCCCTCATTGCCGTCGACGAAGTGCATGTTCTCCGGCATGATCTCGCGCATCGTGTCCTTGAAGTAGTTGAAATGCGTGCAGCCGAGCACGAGCGCCGAGTAATCCGCAAGCGGGAAGCGGCCGAGCTCCTGCTCAAGGTACGCACGGACCGCCTCCGAGCGGAACTCCTCGCGCTCCGCGAACTCCACGAGGCGCGGCAGTGGCAGCAGGTCGACGAGATGGTCCTTATCGAAGCGATCGATGAGGATCTGCATCTTCTTGCCGTGCACCGTGATTGGCGTCGCCGCCACGAGCACGCGGTGCTCGCCGTCGAGGTCCAGCGCCTTCTTGGCCGCCGGCTCCATGCCGATGATCGGGATATCATAGCGGTGACGCATCTCGCGGACCGCCACCGACGTCGCCGTATTGCAGGCGACGACAATTGCCTTGACATCGCAGCCGACGAGAAAGTCGAACGCCTGCTGAACAAAACCCATGACCTCTTCCCTCGTCTTGACGCCATACGGCACGTTGTCCTCATCCGCGTAGAAGACGAACTGCTCATTTGGCAGCACGCGCATCGCATGGTGCAGCACCGAAAGCCCGCCAATGCCCGAATCAAAAAACGCAATTTTCATTGCCAACAGCCCCCGAATCGATTATAATAAAGATAAATAAGGTGGCACCGCCTAGCGGCAGCCCTCTATAGTAGGTTTATCTAAAAAACCGCCTACAGCGTCCAACTAGAAGGCGGGTCTTTTTATGCCTCAGTTCATTATAGCAGGTCTAGTTTCGTACTGCAATGGCGGACAGCCCGCTTCGAGTTGACAGACTTGTGCTGTTTTTGCTATAATAGGATTACTGTATATGGAGAGGTGTCCGAGTGGTTTAAGGAGCCGGTCTTGAAAACCGGTGATGCAGCAATGCACCGTGGGTTCGAATCCCACCCTCTCCGCCATATGGAGTGGTACTCAAGAGGCTGAAGAGGACGGTTTGCTAAATCGTTAGACTGGGTAACCGGTGCGGAGGTTCGAATCCTCTCCACTCCGCCACGAAGAAAAATAAGGACTGCCAGATGGCAGTCCTTTTTCTATGCCGGATAGGCCCGGGGCATCCTGCGTGTATGCATCAGATGCCAAAGTACTTCTTGGTGTTCTCGTAGCAGACATCACGGATCAGGCGGCCCAGCGCGTCCTTGTCGGACGGATAGAGCCCCTCCTCGACGAGCGAGGCGAGCACATCGCAGAGAATGCGGCGGTAGTACTCGTGGCGCGGCCAGAACAGGGCGCTGCGCGCATCCGTCGAGAAGCCGATGGCCGTGCCGATGATGCCGAGGCTCGCCATGTAGCCGAGCTGCGCGCGGATGCCGAGCGGCGTCTGATTGATCCACCACGACGGGCCGAGCTGCAGATGGCCCTCATCCTCCGTCTGGAAGGCACCGAGGATCGAGCCGATGACGACCTGGTCCGACGGGTTCATCGAGCTCACGACGGTCTTCGGCAATGCCTCTTCGCGCGAGAGCAGGTCAAGGAGCAAGGCGAGGCCCTCGCCGTCGCTGCTCGCGCTGATGCAGTCAAAGCCTGCACCGCTGCCGAGCCCTGCCGCCATCTTGCTGTTCATATCGCGCAGGATGCCGTAGTGAAGCTGCATGACCCAACCGCGCTCCGCGTACTTCTTGCCGAGGAAGCGCAGGACAGCCGTCTGGTACTTCTCGACTTCTTCCTGCGTCGGCGCCCCCTTGCTGTTGATGACGCGGCCGACGATGTCATCGAGCTCGTACTCCTCCGCCTCGCGGTAGACAATGCGCGGGAAGGCGTGGTCAGCCGTGCGGCAGCCCATGCTGTCAAAGTAGGCGATGCGCTTCGCGAGCGCCTCGCGCACCTCCGTCATCGTCGAGATCTCGACGCCCGCCGTCTGGCCGAGGTCGTAGAGCATGTAATTGCCCCACTCCGGATTGGCGATGTCGAGCGCCGCATCGGGATGGAATACCGGCAGCACCTTCACGGGGAATCCCTGTTCCCTGATCTGGCGGTGCCACTTGAGGTTGTCTTCCGGATGGTCAGCCGTGAAGACCGCCTCGACATTGCCCTGCTCCAGGAGCGAGCGCACTGTCATCGTGCCATCTGCGAACTTCTCCGAGCAGACCGACCAGACATCGTCTGCCGTCTCTCCGCTGAGCACGTAGTGGCAGTCAAAGACGCGCTTGAGCACGAGATGGACCCACGTGTAGAGCGGATTGCCCGCCGCCCGTGCGAGCGACTCCGCGAAGTACTGGAAGCGCTCGCGCGCCGGTGCCTCGCCGCCCGTGATGAAGCGCTCCTTGACGCCATTGGCGCGCATGAGCCGCCGCGCGACGGGATTGTCGACGAGCACCTCCGTCAGATTGTGGTAGACGCGGTTCTCCGCAATGTCTCGCACGGGGATGTGCGTGTGGTAGTCGAGGATCGGCAGCTTCTCGGCATATTCGTGATACAGGTCTTCCGCAAATTCCGAGTGCAAGAGAAAATCTTCATCCATAAAACGTTTCATGATAGCCAGCCTCGCTTTCCTATATCGTTATCTTGCTAGAATAATTCGCGCTTTGCCCGAAGAATCCCTGCTGAGTGGACAGAAAAGTCGAACAAAAATTTGCATACTGCACAGCTATGACTACCATACCGTTTTCGTCCGACCTCCCATCCCATTCTATGGTATAATGGCATCAGCATCACTTCACCACAAAGAAAGAAGGTCTTTTTCCCACATGGATATCCTCTTGTTCCTGCTGCTCGGCATCGGTGTCGGCACCTTCGGCACGCTCGTCGGCATCGGCGGCGGCCTCATCTGCGTGCCGATCTTCATCCTGTTCCTGTCGGACGGCGGCGTCTACCCCTACTTCCACACGGCGGCCCAGATTGCGGGCACCTCGCTCATCGTCGTCATGGCCAACGCCATGAGCGGCACGCTTGCCTACATCCGCCAGAAGCGTGTGCTCTTCAGCGCCGCCATCCCGTTCGCCATCGCCACGCTCCCCGGCGCCGTGCTCGGCTCGTGGATCGTCAACAAGTTCAGCACGACGATGCTTGACCTCTACTTCGGCATCTTCCTGCTGCTGATGTCCATCATCATGTACTGGAACTCCACCCATAAGCCAGTCTCCAACGCCATGGATGTGTCGGAAGACTTCCAGTACAACCGCACGCTCGGCATCATCGCCAGCCTCGGCGTCGGCTTCATCTCGAGCATCTTCGGCATCGGCGGTGGCGTCATCCACGTACCGCTGATGATCTACTTGCTCGGTTTCCCCGTCCACGTCGCGACGGCCACGAGCCACTTCGTGCTGGCCTGCTCCTCCGCCTTCGGCGTCGTCAGCCACTTCATGCTCGACCACATCATCTGGATTCCCGCCATCTGCATCTCCATCGGCGCCGCCATCGGCGCCCAGATCGGCGCCAAACTCTCCAAGAAGACAAAGTCGAAAGTCATCCTCATGCTGCTCTCGCTCGCCATGTTCGCGCTCGGCATCCGCCTGATCCTCCTGGGCAGCGCCCACTGAGTTCCACAATCTTACACCCATATACACAAAAAAGGAAGAGCTCATCAGCCCTTCCTTTTTGTTTACCGTTTCTCCATAGCTTTGACCAAACCGCGCGCCTTCTCGAGGTCCATGTCCTTGAGCGTCGACGATACGACCGGCGCGCCGAAGATGGAGCAGGCGTACTCGAAGGCGTCCTGCCCGATGTGCAGCGGGAAGTCACGGCTGCTGCCGATGCTCGTGCCGGTGATGCCGGTAAGCTCGCCGATGAGACGGTAGCCTTCCGGCGCCTTCTGTGACTGGCCCAAGTGATACATGTCGAGATATAGGCGGTCGTAACGCGTGCCGTCGATGCTGACGAGCTCGAAGATGTCCACCATCGCGTCGAGCACACGGGACGTTGTCGAGCCGAGGCGGTGGAACGCCATGCGGCTCTCCGTGTCTGCCGTCAGCAGCCGTGACAGATACGTGACCTGCCCCGTCGGCCCGTTGACCGGGATAGGGTTGTCCGCGCAGCGGCCAAACTCGCCCACCGCGCCCGGCAGCTCATCCGGCGTCTGCGCGCCATCGTCGAACTCCGCGAACATCATCGCCGGGTAGTCCGCATTCTGCAGCTCCACATCGTTCAGGATGCGGTACGAGCGCGAGAACAGCTTCATCACCGCCTTCGGCGACGGGTTGGGCCCCAGCGCCTCAAACTCCTCGACCGTCGGCTTGATGCTCTTCTTCTGCTTCTTTGAGCCAGTGCCCTTCTTGCCTTTAAAAAAGAAATCCTTGATCGTCATATTATCCTCTCCTCTCTGCGCATCTCCATCATAGCAGAGAGTGACGCCCGGATCGTGTCAAAAAACATGTGAAGTTTGCGCCGTCATAGATGCTCGCCAATCCCATACCGTGGCGGGCCAAAATCCGCCGCCATCAGCTCCACCTTGCCATGCCCGATGGCCTTCTGTATCAGACTGACCTCAGTCTAACACAGGAGGGACGCTCAGAGGTCGTTTGGCAGGCGACAATTGCTCTTGCCATCTGCAGGCAGATACTGTATCATAATTCATATAAGAATCATATTTTTTAGATAATAATTTTCAAGACAAGAAAGGATGATTGACATGGAACCATGGCTTTTCTACGCACTGCTCTCCGCCGTCAGCGCGGCATTCGTCTCCATCTTCGGCAAGGTCGGCCTGCAGGGCATCGACAGCAACGTCGCGACAGCCGTGCGCGCCGTCATCATGGCGGTGTTCCTGATCGGCGTCGTCTTCGTGCAGGGAAACTTCTCGCACATGGCAGAGGTACTGCAGGACAAGAAAGGCCTGCTCTTCGTCGCCCTGAGCGGCATCGCCGGCGCGACCTCGTGGCTCTTCTACTTCCTCGCACTCAAGTACGGCCCCGTCTCCAAGGTCGCACCGATCGACAAGCTCAGCGTCGTCTTTGCCGTCATCCTGGCCGTCATCCTGTTCGGCGAGAAAGTCAGCCTCGTCCACGCCTGTGCCATCGCGATGATCGCGGCAGGCGGGCTCATCCTGGCCATCTGGTGAGCATCAGCCCTGGGGATTGCGTCCCAGATAGGCGAGAATGCCGCCATCCACGTAGAGGATGTGGCCATTGACAAAATCAGAGGCGTCCGATGCCAGGAACACGGCAGGGCCCATGAGATCTTCCGGCGTACCCCAGCGGTGCGCCGGTGTTTTTGACAAGATGAACGCATTGAAGGGATGGCCCGGCGTGCGCAGCGGCGCCGTCTGTGGCGTCGCGATATAGCCTGGCCCAATGCCGTTGCACTGGATGTTCTGGTCGCCGAACTCCGAAGCGATGTTCTTCGTCAGCATCTTGAGACCGCCTTTCGCCGCTGTGTACGCCGCCACCGTCTCGCGGCCCACTTCGCTGAGCATCGAGCAGACATTGATGATCTTGCCGTGCCCCTTGCGCAGCATGCCGGGCAGCACAGCCTTCGAGACGATGAACGGCGCCGTCAGATCAATGTCAATGACCTGGCGGAAATCCGCCGTCTCCATCTCGAGCATCGGCGTGCGCTTGATGATGCCTGCATTGTTCACAAGAATGTCGATGGTGCCGAGCCTCTTCTCGATATCGGTAACCATCGCCTTGACCGCCGTCTCATCCGTGACATCACAGAGATATCCATGCGCCTCAATGCCGTCCTTCTTGTAATCCGCCAGTGCCTTGTCCATGTGCTCTTGACTGCGGCAGTTGAACGCGATCTTCGCGCCCGCATCGGCATACGCCTTCGCAATCGCATAGCCAATGCCATAAGCCGCCCCCGTCACCAATGCCACCTTGCCCGTCAACGAGAATTGTTTCGTGATATCAAACATGACCGTTCTCCTTTCCACGATGCTGCCATCCTCCTGTCAATCCAGCGGATGGTAGCCTGGCACATCTCCATCGCCTGCCCTTCCTTCCTCGCCGACGATCCACGAACGCGCAACGCTTTCGAAGTTATAGCAGTCAACATTTTCTTTATTATCGCACAAATCTGATGAATCATCATTAGATTTGGATATGAAATCGCCATCCAATGCCAGTAAGCGCATCGGAACAACAAAAACGGGTACGCGGCACGATTCCATAGCGCAATGAAATCGTACGTGCGCACCCTGCTGCATGGATATTCAGCTTGCCTTACTCTGATAGTCAATCTTCGCAAATCGTCGCCCGTGCCGCATCAGCGGACCACGACCTGACACATCTTCATCGCCGCCAGTGCATTCTCATGGCTCTGCGGCGTCACGCCAGCACAGCACGACGCATCGACAGAGACAGGCACCTCCGGGAACGCCGCCTTGAGGATCATCGCATTCGCGATCACACAGATGTCCGTGCAGAGCCCCACAAGCTCAATCGCATCCGGCTCCAGCCCCGCGATGACCTTCGGCAGCTCCAGCGAGCCAAAGGTCGGCTTCTCCACAACAGCCACCGCCTTCTCCACAAAAGGCTTCAGCGACGGTGCAATCTCCCAGCCCTTCTCCGGCTTGATGCAGTGTGGCACCGGCAGGTTCTTCCCCTCCTGCGTCTCAAGGTAATCCGCACCGTGCGTGTCCTGAGTGAACACCAGCACCGCATCCCTCTCCCGCTCAAGCTTCGCCACCAGACGAGGCAGCATCGCCTGTGCCTCCCCCGTCCCCAGCGCTCCATCAATAAAATCATTCTGCATGTCGATCACGACAAGTACCTTGCGCATGAAAACCTCTCCTCTCCAAGAATCAACGTTCTCTTTATTATCGTATTATTCAAATGGAATTTCATTAGAATTCAACACTTGATTTTCTACAAGTCAATTATCAGACAAAAAGTATTCATTGACTATTTTTGCCATCTGCCGCATTGTACTCAATGTTTTATGTCGATCAACACTTTTTGAGCTAAAGATAACCAACACATAACTCTTATTGTTTTCATAGATAATCCCTGCATCATGATAAACACCAGTGAGTTCACCAGTCTTATGAGCAATCGATGCTTGTGGCAACGCACATGGAAAACACTCGGTATCCATCTGCGCAAATAAGGTTTGTTCCATGGATGCATCCGCTGACGGACTGACCAGCTGGCGATTCCTCAAGCAGCGCATCCATTCACCAACATCCTCAACAGTCGTAAGGTTATCATACCCTGCACGCATAGCTCCGATATCCATCATCTTACGGCGCAAGATAGTATTCGTAAATCCATGCGCCTCACAGTGGTTCTGGATACGGGAAAATGTGAGATGGTCAATCAGGACATTCGTCGCAGTATTATCGCTCTCTGTGATCATCAACTGCAGTAATTCTCGGACAGAGAGCATTGGTTCACCAGATCTAGCGTTCAGCACACCAGCACCACCAACCATATCTTTACGTCTCACACATATTTTCTCATCAAGATCAAGCTCCCCTCGCTCTGCCATTTCATAGGCTGTACTGAGAATAAAAATCTTGATTATACTCGCAGAGGATTGCTGTTGATTATTCTCCACTAATGGTATTGACCAAGATGGAAAAAGCACATAAATAGAATAGTCTGCATCATCTCCTGATATAATAGAAAAAAGCCTTGCTTTCAAGGCTTTCTCTTTTTCCATTGATACTTCTGATACTTCCATTTCATCTGAAGAACTTCCAGGTTCTTCATGATTTAGATCAACAGAATCAATATAAGATGATTGATCCGGTTCCTGCCGAAATGCCAGTCGTGTATTGATTGATAATGCACAAAAAACAATGACTAACAACGGCAATAAATATTTCCATGATTTTTTAGGTAATTTCATACCCTATCTTTCCACAATTTCAATTTTATCTAACAGACAATCTACGGTCATATTCCACAATTTCATTAAAGGATTCTACCAACCAATACCATGCAACTAATCCTCCTACTATATTCACATAAGGAATAATCACTAAGAGTACGATCAGCCAAGGAGAACGGCGCATACCTCCCATCTGGCGTTGGTCTTTTGCTTCATTGAGAGAAGCCGTTATCTTATACATATAGTAACAACCGTAAATACCCAATGTCACAATTGAAAGTAAAATCACGATTAAATAATTTGGCGTTGTTTTTCGCTTTACGAGTGTATGAATATCCTCTGTAAACATATAAAACCAATAGATACCATAAATTCCTAATGTCACAACACTCAATAGCAATGTCTTAACAAAGTTACGCGACTCTGGTATGCTATATGCATAATCCGAAGCAACAAAATTTGTTGTTTCAGATGGCTGAAAGGTTTGAGCTTGCACTACCGGATTTACCGGAACATTTTGGGGTTGCGTCTCCGTAATATCAGTAGCTACAGTCTGAGCAGATGGCACAGCAAGTGAAGCACTTTCAACCTTAGTCCCACAAGTTGGGCAAAATTTAGCCCCTTCTTCTAATTCCATACCACAACCAGAACAAAACTTCCCCATAATAATCACTCCTATAATTTGAAATAAATACTTCATACAGTCACAAGTAAAACAAGTAAAATCGGTAAAGAATCATTCCCTCCTTTTCTGACATATCGTTTTCCTTATTTTACTTATAAGATCATCTTCATATTCTTTTTTTACAATTCGATATTCTACTACTCGTCCCTTATTCAAAAAACGCACTTCTTCTTTTTCTCCCATAGATGTTGTATTTGCTACAACGTCTATACGCAAATTTAAGTGGCCTTCATAATCATAAACTTTGTCAGCTATAACAGAAAATTCTTCTTTCATTTTTTCATATATATCATTGCAACGAACTACTTGATTATATATAAAGAAATGTATTGTAATATCGCAAATCCCACTGATAACCGAAATCTTTACTCCTGGCAATAAATCCTTGATGTGTGCGATATTTTCCTCTAACGACAATTGTTCATACTCATGATTATCTACATTAGAAAGGCCCGTACTTGATATAATTAATTCCCCACGCAGAGTAATATAATTTCCTGTTATATGTGATTTGAGCATCGTAACTAATATATTGGTATATTTCCTCATTTTATTCGAGCTCCACAATGCGCACAAAAAGTAGCATTTTCCTCTAAAATGCTGCCGCATTCTGTGCAATAATGTTTTTTATTTACGACAGATACTGGATTTTCAGTTCCAGTCAACATCTGATGACAGAATCTGCATTTGATTGCATCTTTCTTGATGCGTTCTTTACAGTATGGACACAATTTATATTCTGAGTCATTCAATACGGGCACATTGGTATGAGCGATGGATTGATGTGATTTTTGTTGTGTTTGAATTGCCATCTCCATTCTGCGGAATTGTTCTTCTGTCATTTTTTCATCTGAAGCAATGCGATCATGTAACTGTTGCTGCCCTAACCGGATTTCAGATATATCTGCTTGTACACTTTTATCTTTTAAAAGTGCCAATACTAATCCTGCCAGTAAAGGACTAAAAAAGAAAGCGAGGAGTCCCCACAATATAGCACTGCGACTCTTCTTGTTTGCATAGTAAGCAATCGCAGCGCAAAGTCCTAACCAGATTACAATTTCCATGTGAACTCCTCCAATCTCATATAAAAGATGGATTTTAAAACTCAGTAGAAGTCATATTGTATGCTGAGCAATCGGTATCAATTCATCATTGCTGTTTAAAGATGGCATTCTGCTTATCGAACTCATCCGAAGCACGCCTGCCTCTTTCAAAGCCATTCTGATAGGATCCACCAGATGAACTAGCAGCCATACCGTCATATAGACCTTTTGCACGTTCAATCTCTAATTTGAATAAGCGTATCAACATGTCTCGATCATTGGTATTTACGTCATTCATACTCTGTAAGGTTTTGATATATCCTTGTGCATCCTGAATCTCTTTCTGTGCTTCCTGCTTCAAAGAGTCTGCATTCCTAAAATCCGAATGATTAGATAGATACTGATTGATCTTACCAGCAGTCTTTGTTATTCTGGCATCAAGATTGTCTTTACCTTTAACCATATTGCCAAATTTCCCACTGGTTTTGGAAGTAGTTGTCTGCTTTTTCTCATTTTCTGTGATGCGAACACTGATATAGTTTACCCTTTTATCGTTTTTTGTAATAGCAAAACGCAGTATACCAGAGCGACCTTTCAAATCGCGAAATGCATATTCGTACAGCGTCATATCATCATAGTCCATAGAAGTATAGTCAGTTCCGTATGCTTTTATTACGTCTCGTACAGAAGATCCCTCAGAAATCCCTCGCTTCGTTTTCACAGAAGTACCATCGGATACAAGTGCATTAACTACATTATCTTTTACACCAACTTGCAGATCATCGTAATAATAGTACTTATATCCGGGGTTATCCTGTGAATTTTTAAAGGAGTTCTCCTTGCCAAGTGCATTATGCATTTCATCAATATCCATGCCTAGATCCAATCCACCCAAAGATAAATCGGTCTGCATTTCACGAACAGCTTTTCCCTGTTTGGTAACAGACCCATACGATGATGAAGTAGATGCTGTTTTATGTGTTTCAGGTGTATTGCTCATGATAAGACCTGCAACAAGGATAAGCACGATAGCTGTACCAGATAAAATACCAATCAGGAGTTTTTTAGTATGAGCAGACATTTCTCGATTGCTCGTCGCAGGATTTCCTGTAGTATTATATGTATTATCAGCATTTGAGGAAGGAGTAGCTTTTATCGTCGTATTCTCTATCGAATATTGTGTTTTTGAATTTTCTTTTGCATCCGGTTCCGCTGAACTATCCTGCTTTTCAGGATTGGCTGCAACAGGCATGACTGTTGTAGCCTCATCTGGTATTATGTCAGGATTCGTAGTGTCTGATACATCAGTTATACCTTCCTCTTTAGAACGGCCGCACTCTGTACAAAAAGCATCTTTATTTCCCTTATGACCACATACACACTCCCATTCTTCTGAAGGTGTCGTCAAAACCTGTTCTGCTTCCGAACGCATCCTCCCGCACGCTATGCAGAAATTTCCTCTATTACCCTTCTGACCACAAATACAATCCCATGCCGATACATCCGTCATAGCAGGATCTTCAGTGTCCGGCTTTTTCTCACCGATAGCGCGTGTCAGGCCACATTCCGTGCAAAATAATCCTTTGTTATGTTTGTGTCCGCAGGTGCAATCCCAAAAATCGGATTGTACGGAAACAGCAGATTTTATAGCTTCTACAGAAGCCTCTTTTTCTCCCCCTGTATCATTCGTATTCTCTGGATTTAACTGTTTCTTATTCCAGTCCAATCCTTCTACTACAGTATCAATGATGTTCTTTGCAGTCGATTCAGGCATATTGGCCTCATCAATCAAAATCCTTAAGGCCTGTTTTTCAGCTTTATCTTTCTGCTCTTTTGAATCTCCATCTACTTGATAAAAAATTCCCCCGATATTGTTATCACGCAATGCTTTGATCAATGAGCGGCTCTTCATAGCAATATTGATTGTATCACCATGATCATCATGAATTCTCTTTTCAAAAGCCTCCGTAAATTTATCCTTATTACCAAGCAGTTCACGGTTATCCTTTAAGATATCACGAATTGCATTAGCAAATATAGTCGATTCATCGGACATATCTTCCATCCTTCCTCATTGCTACATCATTAATACTATGGGGCATTTACGTGATGTTATTTGGCAATCATATTATGCATTTTAATGCAACTGTAACTCGCCTTGTTCAAGCAGATTCCATTGGTTGTCAAAAATAGCAGGCCTGATCACACGGATATGATTGTATGTATTATTTTCCATGAAATTAGATACAAACGATTCTTTCAAGCCACCGGTCTCGTGATTCATCATATCGTATGGTTTTGTATTGGGAACTACTGCACATTTCCCACTCACAAATTCAAATGCCCAAAAACATGGTTTATCATTTTGAGAACAATCCTTATATTGTGGTGGTATTTCAGGCGAATTTACACGTCGTTCAGCATTTTCGCATTTAAAAGCTTTGACATGAAATTGTGCTAAAAAATTATCCTGATTTCTTTTTTTCTGAAACCCTGCTACTTTTTCATTGCTATCAATCAATGTGTTATATGCTGTAACAAAGGGCCGATATAGCTCCTCTTCAGTTGGTGGTTTTGGCCTTTCAATATGTTGTATTTCAATATTCATTGTATGGGGGACAACTAATGGATCCCTCTCTACTGGTTCTTGTATTTCTCTGTGAGATGATTTTTTAACATCTTCTATTTTCCTGCACAATTCGTCGTAGCGAGATTGTAATTTTTCATTAAGTTCAGCAATATCTTTTTTTTGCTTAGCAGCGCTTTTATTCTGTTTCTTCAACCCAAAAATTAAAATTACGATAAGCAGTATGGATATGATTGACAGTACGCTCGTTGCCAAAAGAATCCAGCCAACCAAATCACTAGCTCGATCAAACGGGCCAAAATTCACTGAAAAAACTGGTTCTAATGGAGCCATTAATCCAGCCTCATCATCGGCATATGCAATAGATGCTGCACAGATCATCAATAGCGAAGTGAGTGCAATTATCTTTTTTCGCACAAATCGCATCATATCATAACACCTCCATGGCTTTTTTCAATTCCATAATGAAAACTGGCTCCACAAAAATCTTCTTGATAGGTTTACCTTTTTCTGCTACATAATATCCATTGACATTCTTCTGGACTCTCTGCAATTGATCAGCCGAAATCTTGATGCCATTTGCCCAGGTGTGGTTATTTCCATTAAATACCTTGATGAAATCTTTCAATTCATCAACTGAAGTGACATTTAATCCTTTCTGGATATCTTCTGCAGAAATAAATGTCCCACCTGCTTCTTGCTTACCATCCTTGGTATATTGTGCACCCGCATAAACAGCGTTGGCTATCTGTGGATCGTACTGTTTTCCAAAGAGTTTTTCCATCAATTCCTCTTCATTGAAGAATTCTTCATCATTGTTAGGACGTTCTTCAATCATACCACTAGCGACTTCAACTTTTGGTTGTGCGCTCATGTAAATGCCAAACTTATACGCAGGATCGAGATCTGCTGCTTTTCGCATACTATCCTTAAGAACATCCATGTACGGACTCGAATTCTTGAAGGAACCACCCGATACCCAAGAAAGAATACGCGCTCCATTACCACCTACAAAGATATCTGGCACATGATTTTCCAAATAAATGCCTCTATCATGCAAATTCTTGAGCAAATCGCCGACATAGTGGAAAATACCAGCCAGTCCAAATTGCGATTGCTGCAATGCCTGTTTCACATTAGGATGGCCTGTAATGGTGTGAAGATCTCTGAGATATTCCTCACTGTGTTCACGCATATCGGCATCTAATAAAGCCGTATCGTCAAAAGCTTTCTTATGATTTGTGAACTCATCATAATGACGATAAATTGGATGGAACAAATACCGTCCTGCAAACTGAATAGAAGTATGATATATGATACGTCCAGGCTGACCACTGATAATGGAAATATCTGTTGTTCCAGCACCAATGTCCAAGCATACAGCGCCTTCCACGAAATTTGTATCATTACCATTCAACTTATTGAAATGATATGCTGCTGCCTTACTTTCCGGCCAAGATTCAATCGTATCATCTTCACCAGAATCATAGCAGGTATTTTCCTCTGCATCCTGAACAGCAATACGGCACGTAGTCTCGAAAGCTTCTTTCTGCTCTTGCGAGAATGCAGTTGGGAAAGAGAAGTTCCATTCCAGCTTATCAACGCCACGAGCTGCAGCTTCTGCTAAACTCTGCAAGCAAAGCTGTGTGATATAAGCTGATACTTTCCGACGACCGATATCATCATCATGCCATTTCAAATTCGTGTCTAGGCGCATTTTTTCCTGATTATAAAAACGTTCTCCACGTTCTGTCAACAAGAAAATATGACCATCCTTAAGCGGATGTATTGTATCGTGCAATGCTCCCATATTTAACATATGGAAAATACTCAAGAACGAACCATCTTTCTGGCTTTCTTCAAAGATAGACGGAATAAATCTTACAAAAGTGTTACCTCTAGAAGCACCGCTATTTGTAACTTGGAAAAGATGTGGCTCAAAGCTCAATGGTTCTGGTTTTCCGCTTGTCTGGCAACGATAAAGCATGGTACTCGAAGTGCCAAAATCCACACCTATCTGCCATTTGAGTTCCATTTGGCAATCAACCATGGGAAGCTGCTTGAGCAAGATCACACCCGCATCTACCTTTTCTGGATATGTCTTTCCTTCCAGTGTCGTATTCACTGTGCAAAGCAATGCCTCTGGAAAACCATTCATGCGAGCAGTGAAACAATTCGTCAGTCCTCCATCTGGAACGTCAGTTGACAGATCTGCATCATTACTCCAAGGATTGATATAGAAAAAGTCCTTTCCAAGTGTTTCCGTATTTGCCTTATATACTTCACTATTCTCGTAATAAAGATAGTACTTATTCCATCCTTCACGACGGAAATTCGGCCAAATTTCTACAACAGGTTTATTCGTATCAAGATAAATCCATTTATCCTGACGATATATCTTACGGAAACGATAATCCGCCTGATGGCCGCCAATACCAGACAATGGGAAAGCGAACTTCACAACAATCTGGTCGCGACTGACCTCATAGCTGATGCGATTGGCAATTTCCTGCGGAGTGAAATACTCTAAGAGTTCTTGACGTATCGGCAGCAAAGCTACCATACCCTGTTTCGTCAGCAACTCACTATTCGTGATGTGTAGCGAGCCTGGAAATGGCTCATTTCCATCTTCACTGCTATCAAGCACAACAATGCTTTCGGTAAAAAAGTCCTCCGGCCGACGAAACTCTACCATACCAAGCGATGTACTCCCTAAAACATTACGTCCATGCAGCAACATGTTATCTGTTACATCGTTTGCCGAAATACCCGGCCATACAACAAGCCTCGTCTCCGGTACATTGACAAGTTGTGCGAAGGAACGAACCATATCCGGCGAAATGAGCAGTAATTCTTTCCGTGGATGACGCTGCACAGATGGTATAATACGTACAGCTGAATCTTCTGCTGTAGCAATTTTCCCCTGCACCATGCGATTCAAAAGGCGAAATACACCTCTGTGCATCTCGAGGTCTGCATCGACAATTTCCTCTCCATCATGTACCTGCGGATATTTTGCAACAATATCTGCCTCAAAATCACTAATGCGCTCCATAAGCTTATTGCGCAAGCTACTTTGCTCTCTCGTACCTTCCGGCATGTTCTGCAGATCGCGATGCAATTGTTTAAGCCAGCTATATAAGCAATCTAGATCTTCTGTCGTCAGATAATCAATAGGATCCTGCAAATGATACCCATCATTTGACCACGGCTGTTGCAATTTCCCAGCAAAAGCAGTAGAATAATCCGCTGCTGCTACAACTAAAGTTACTGGTGAAGTCATCGCTAATGGTGTTTTATTACCATTTTGTTCCAGACTTAAAATGTACAGCACATCCCAGCCAGTATTTTCATCGACTGTATCAACAGGAGCTAATGCCCTCAGCACATCCTCCATGCTATTTTCACCACGAATATCTACCTGTTCTGCTGTTATATTTAAGTGACGAACATCTTTTAAAGCCAACATCGCCAACAGACAACGCCATTCATCCTCAACACAATCACTGAGATTTTGAACAAGCGTTGTATTATCCAATAAAGCCATCTGAAACAATAGTGGACGAGCCCATACATCTGGAATCGAGTCGATCTGGCTAGCATCTTTTACAGAACCACCAGACGCAAAGCTCTTCGGAAGTACATCTAAGAAATTATCACTCGTACGAATCCACTGACCTGCACAGTCTGGATTGACTGCCGTTTTATCCTGATCCAAAGGTGGCAATAACGAATATTTACTGGTATTTTCCATGTTAAATCACAGCCTCCTCAAGCTTCGCTGTAGCAGCAATCGTAAAGCGTACGCAGGAACAATCCAAAACCACGAGCACGATCAGCACCATCACCTGCATAATTTTCTGCAAGTCTTGTCCAAATCTCATGGATTGTCACGATTGACTTTTCATCAACAATACACGTATCAAACTCATTCGCATCAATTAATACAGGCTGATCAGGATCATCTGTCACTTGAAAAGCTGTACGCTTAACTAAATCAATACCGCGATTATTGCTTGTATTCTCGAGCTGTCCAAGCCAATTCACAAAACTAACTGCGTAATCCGTGAAACTCTTGATTTCGGCTGTATCCAATTTTTCAGTCTTTAGATAATCAATATACCAAGGATATGCATGCTCTGGTACATTACCATTCGCTAAATCATTGAGAACCGGCTGGATAAGATGCAGGTAACTGAAAATGAACCGGACAAAATGCCCCACACATTCTTTAGGCTCTACAGATTTACCATCTGCCATTTTTATAGATGGCAAATCTGTCCAAGTAAAATGCGTCTTGTCAGCATGTGCAATATATGAACAACGCTCCCCACTCTGGATAGACTCGCGAGAGAAAAAATCGACTGCAGCAAGTGCGGCATATAAGTCAACAATGTGAGCGTCATTTTTTTGGTCTGCCGCGCCAACACTAAAATGATTGACTTTATCCATTCCCTCGTCACCGACGAAGTACATTGCGTCATACGATTTATCCTTAACAGAATAGTACTTCAATGCAGCGCGCGTATTCATCAGGAAATTCTCTGATGAGGCAAATATACCATTTGTATTGGCCGCTGTTGTCGGAGAAAACGAGAAGTAAGGAAGAATAAATACACCACCGATCAGGACATTACCTGCCTCGCATTCTTCATGGAATTCCTGTCGAAGCAAATGTGCTATCGTCGGCATGCCGGCTGCTCCTGTCCCTCCAAACACAGAGCCTGCTAAGAAAATATGCGCTTTCTGCCCATTATTCGCTTCCGATCTAACACGATCAGCTAAAGTACGCCAAGGCTCTTCCGCGTGATTTTCCCAACCTCTCTTGCTGAACAAAGATGCTTTTTGTGCCAGTACAGCTGCACCAATAGAAGGACGCCCGCGGAAACCTTCATTGAGTAACTGATCGCGCTCCTGCTGAGTATAAAGTGTTTCATACAAGTCACCAATTGGTGTCTTGCGATGGGCTTGATATGACATTACGTCATCCAATTTTTTATTATGCTCAATTGGGCTCCAAGTAAAAGGAGATGCTAGTTCAACAGGGGTTTTGAACAGCGAAGTTTCCACACCAACTTCGAAATCCTGACAATTAACAAAGCTTCTCAAGGATGCACTGCTGCGGTTGAGGTTGCCATTACCTAAATCAGGGTCAACCGACATCACATACAGACGTTCACGTTTTTCAAAGTTCGGCAATAATCCTGCCGCGCAAAGATGTGTCAATGATTCCATAACCTTTGCGCCAGAACCGCCGATTGAAATAAAATAATATCCCATCAGTTATTGCCTCCCTTAAATCCCTTTTTCTGTCTGAACTTCTGCGCTCCAAGTGGTTCATACTTATATGCTGCTGGCGTCGCAAAAATACTGGCAACCCAATATCCAATCACAGTATAGAAAATCAGGCATATAATAGGAATAATTATGCTCATCTTCAGTACATTATTAGTTAGAGAAACAGCATATGGAATTATCAAACTGATTACACCGGAAATTCCCCAGAATAGATACCATCTTCCACGTTTGTTTCCATCATCACATTCTCTGACTTTCCAAATAAATTTTGCGCAAATATACCAGCCAAAATAAACAATTGCCTGTAAGACAAATAATATCATGACAAGTTTCTGATATTGTTCTGCCCATTTCGATAAGGTAACTTTTCCTCCCAGGAATCCTTTTGCAGCCAATTCTCCCAAAAAGTATGTAAGAATGGATGCCAATAACAGAATACCTGCAACGATAAAAATCTGTTTACCCGTATTGGATGACCGACTCATATAACTACACCCTTCCCTTTCATCAGCGAAGATCGACGACAAGATTGATATTAGCCAAGGAAGGGTGTGCTGATGCAAATACGGAATCCTTCAGGGATTCAATAATATGCAGGAGATTAACCGTCTTGGAACCATCAAACTGATCTGGAGATACATCAATATTTGCCATATTCCATTGTTTTATCCAATCTGGAATCTGATATCCTTTTGGTTCCGGAGCAACAGATACATGAATAAAATTAATCTCTCCACTTTTTAAAGTATTTTCCGGATTGAATTTCACAATCATCTCATATGAATTATCCGTGCCGTCCTTCTTCTTGAACGACACTTTCGCATCTTGATCAGGGTTATCATAATGCTGCCATTCTTCATTCTCTAATGTCATAACATCTACAGAAGTCTTTAAAGCATTCATATCAAGCAAACAAGAGCCAAATAATGGCTTATAATCAAAATCTGTTGCTATCTGTACGTCTTTCCCTTTATCTGTGATACCAATTTCCTGAATGCGACGATCCTTTATGCCAAGTTTTTCATCAATGTAAACATTTTGAGTATTTTCATCTTCTAAAGATAGTTTTGTATCATTTTTAGCCTGTTCTGTAAGATTTTCAGATAGGAGCAAGTATTCTGTTTCATTATTGCTATCTTGACGCTCTTTCCAACGACTCATGAAGTCTGCCACTTTATTTTCTGGTCCCATGATGAATAAATAGAATGGACGATATTTTTTAGGATCATTACCGCTATTATACTCATATTTTGCGGCGTTCAGACCGACGTCAAATATCTCTCCTTTAAATGGATTTTTTATTCCAATAACGGCAACAGCCAAATGCTTCGAAAAATACTTTTCTTTCAGTTTCTTTGTAACATTACTCCAATCTGAATCACTTTCAAATAAATCAGTCACAACAACGGATACATGATTCGGATCAGCCTGTTCTATGACATTGTGAAAAGCTGTAACGGTTTCGTCATAAGCAGAGGCATCACTAAATTTTCTGTATTCCCTTCCTTCCATCGGTTTAATATCTTGACCGAAGCGGAAGAATTTCACCTCTCCCATAGAATCGCCGATGTCGCCCAGCATATCTGGCATCGTTCGATAAAAGTTACCCTCCGACAAGGTCGTATAGCCCTGCATTGAATATGTCGCATCCCAATAAACATCTACATCAGTCTTGCTAGTCTCCTCTTCTGATGTCGAAGCTACTTCCGATGGCATTTTAATGGTAACAGACGATGAAGTTCCACATCCTGTAAAGATCCCTACTGTTATCACCGTTAACAGAATGCCTAAAATAGAACACCATATTTTTCCTTTTCCCCGCATACTATCCCTCCATAAGTCATTTTAGATTGTTTTTAAAAATAAAAAAGCGGAACTAGCACATTACTTTCATGGCACATTGGCTCCGCATCATACAGAAAGAGTATCTTACAGTTCGAATCGTCCAAGTCCATCTAAGGCAAACGTTCATACTTATGGATAAGGTAAAATATATTTCGCAAATTCAATTTCATAAAAAATAGACATAGTCTA
>ENA-OROH01000723-OROH01000723.1-human-gut-metagenome-genome-assembly--contig:-NODE-723-length-36402-cov-10.954081_pt1 | contig 36402 bp, 47 predicted proteins | sample MGYA00242125_ERZ509042 | MGnify/ENA primary metagenome ERZ509042 (study PRJEB26280, sample SAMEA2338738) | human gut metagenome | biome: human gut; feature: human-associated habitat; material: faeces... | reverse complement strand
CTTGACCCGCACATCTGTCAACAATATTCAGTTCTCAAAGTTCGTCTCGCTGTCTCAGCGACAGCTTCTATATAATACCAGACTTTCGTTCCTTTGTCAACAACTTTTTTCTTTCAGTGTTTCAGTTGAAACATTTCGTTGCTGCAGAATCGATTGTCTGTTGCTTTCTCAAGGAGAAAGCTTGTATAGTATAGCAAAGATTGGAAAGGCTGTCAACTATTTTAACAGCCTTTCCGCTTTTTCCTTTACGTCCTGGTTTTTCTCCCGGACCAGGAGCTGTTCCACACCTTCCCGGATGGGATCACTGAGGGTGTATCCCAGGTCTTTCCACTGGTTGAGGATTTCCAAGGCGGTGTTCCGGTTCATCAGGGCCGGAGATTTCAGAGCGGTTTGGAAAAGCTTTTCTCCGGTGCCCGGGAAGCCGTACAGCTGGCTGAGGATCCGGTTCAGGTCCATGTACACCCCGTCCAGCTGTTCCTGGAGGGACACTTCCCCTTCCTGGCACTGCCCAAAGACTTCTTCGAACCCGGGAATCAGGTCTTCATACAGTTCCATCACATGATGGTCGTGGTGGCTGTCCCCGGTAAGGGCATAGGGCAGCAGGTCCACATGGTCCAGTGGGGCCTGGAGCACCAGTTCCACCGCCTGCTGGGCATAGGGCAGATCCAGGGTCCGGGCCAGGTCGAACCCTTCCCCTTTTTTCATGGCCTGCTGGACGGTCTGGGCGCAGGCAAAGGACAGGAGCAGCTTGCCGCAGGCCTGTTTCACCGTTTCCCCGGCTTTGCCTTCCAGTTTGTTGGTGGCATACTGGAGGATCCGGAGGATCACCTGGTAGTCTTCCAGTTCTTTTTCCTGTTCCCCACAGTGCCGGAGGAATTCCGTAAGCAGTTTCACCGGCTGGGCCATCTCTGAAATCCCGGGTACCGGTTCATCCACCAGCAGGGCATCCACCAGGGCTTCAGCCCCTTCAAAGGCTTTGGCGGTGAGGGTGGGCCGTTCCAGCACTCCCAAAAGATCCACATGGTCCGCCAGGAGCCGGGCGGTGTATTCCGGGTTCACATCGTTGTCCCAGCCTTCTTCCAGCATCCACTGGCGGATCTGGGCAGTCCGGGGATCCAGATGTTCCAGGGCGGCGATCCGGCCCCAGCCGTATACCTGCCGGGCAGTGCGGAAGATTTCTTCCTGGCCGTCGGTCCACTGGAGAAAATTCCGGACGCAGAACAGGGTAAATTCGTTGCACCGGGCCAGGAGCCGGATGTCTTCCGCCACATCTTCCTCTTCCTGGAGGTCGAAGAATTCCAGCAGGGACAGGGCGAATTTAACGATTTCCGGCTGATCCGCCTCCTGGAGCAACCGGTGGGCAAACCAGATAAGGGGTTCCGGGTCCAGGGCTTCCCGCTGAGCATCCACCGCCTGTTGGAGGGGCAGCACAAAGGCATTCATCAGATGGTCTTCTCCCTCTCCAAAGAAGGCTTTCAGCCCCTGGACAGCCTGGTCATATGCTCCGGCCAGGATCTGCCCAAGGATTTCCTGGAGTTCCGGGCTTTCTTCTTCCCCCTTGTCCAGCCCGGTAAGGTTCCCTTCCATGAAGCCGTCACTGTAATAAAACCCCTGGGCCGGACCTTCCGGTTCCATGGCCTGGCGGAGGGAAAACTCCCGGGGCAGGCGGCCCCGTTCATCCAGGGCATCATACAGCCGCTGGAGGATGGAAGGTTGGGTAAAATCAAAATTCTGCATAGGTTCTCCTTTTATCGATAGGAACTTTTGGATACCCGGATCCGGACGTTCCGGTCGTCATAGCCGTTGGCAGCCAGGAACATCTTCAGGATATCCGGATGGTCTTTCATGTCATTTTTCGGGCCCAGGACCACTTCCCGGACGGCACTTTTGGCAAAGGGCATTTCCGTATAAGGCACCAGCCGGCTGGCTTCCGGACGGAAATGGATCTGCCGGTAGGCTTTCCGGTTCCCGGCGGCCATGTTCCCCTCTTCGTCCTTCAGCAGCACCGGCAGCCACAGGGCCCGGAGTTCTTTTTCCGAGGCAAAGCTGGCGTCCTTGCAGTAGTACCGGAGGGAAGAAAAGGCCGCATCGTCGGCAATGGCCCGGCGGATTTCCCGTTCGTTCAGGTGTTTTCCCCGGTTCAGACGCATGCGGATCCAGTTCCTGGCCAGGGGCAGGAAGTGTTCTGCATACCCTTCTTTCATATAGATGACTTTTTTCAGGTAGTACTTGTTGGCGAAGTCCGCATTGAGGTGGACGGTGGAACAGTCGAAATCCATTTCCCGGGAAGAAAAGCCGATGGCAAAACCCTGGCCGTCGTCCGCATAGGACCGCCACTGGGGCAGGATGTCCCCGGCCTCGGAAAAACAGCCCAGGTAGATGAAGCAGGCGGAATGGTGATAATACAGATCCCGGGCAGTGTCCAGCTGATCCCGCCGGACTTCCCCCTCTTCTGCCAGGTCCTCCAGGGCCTGTTCGAAAATGGGATCCAGCATCCTGTTTTCCCATGCGTCGTTGGTAAAAGAGGCTTCCGTCAGCCAGAGGCACTGGTTGCGCAGAATATTGAAGAATCCGCTGGTGGAGCAATAGTGGTAAATCATCTGATCTTCCTGACAGGTGGACATGGTGCGCCTTCTTTCTTCCAGGTTTCCTTTCCGGGGTGGCCTGGAGTATTCCACCAGTTATTATACCGTACCCGTCAAAAAAATGCTCGGGGAATCCATGAAATAAAATAATTTTCTGCTTTTTTAGAACATTCGTGTTATACTGTACAAGTGTCTACTTTTTTACAATTTTCAAGAACGGAGGCCCCATCATGTTCCACATTGCCATTTGTGACAGCAATCCCCAAATTCTCACCCAGCTCACTGACAACATTCTCAAACTGCCCAATCCATCCGATGTCCTGAGCATCCATACCTTTTTGGGGGAGCAGGCGCTGCTCCGGGACTGCCGCCAGGGGTGCTGCTACAACCTGGTGCTGTTGGGACCCTTCCAGCAGGACCACCGGAATCTGGCCCTGGCCCGGAAAATCCGTTCTTTTGATCCCCAGATGCCCATTTCCCTGATTTCCAACAGTTTCCAGGATTCTCTGGCCGGGTATGAGGTGCCCCTGTACCGGTGCTACCCCCACCCCTTTCCTCCCCGGATTCTCCACCGGGACCTGCAGGAACTGATCCGGAAACGCCGGAACAGCTGCTATACCTTTGTTTTTTCCAACTGGCAGGGACTCCACCGGTTCCCCCTGAAGGACGTGATCTATTTCAAGGCCCTGGGGTCCCGGATCCAGGTGGTGACCGCCCTGGGAAACTATGAGTACCGGGAGACCCTGGGCGGGCTGGAAAAGCAGCTGGGCCGGTTCAATTTCATGCGGATCCACCGGAGCTATGTGCTTAATCTCCAGTGGGTGCGGAATGTGTGGGGCCGTGAAGTGACCCTGCTGAACGGCAGCGTCCTGCCCCTGTCCAAGCACCGGTCCAGGGAGCTGCGGGAGAGTTTGAAGAGGCAGAATATAGAATAATGGGGTGCTGCTGCGCAGCCCCCCGTCAATGGTCAATAGTCAATTGTCAATGGCCTGATGAACCCTTCATTCTCTCCCCGATGATCCGGGCCACGTAGACGCCGCTGGCGCTGGCCTGGCTCAGGCCCCGGGTGATGCCGGCCCCGTCCCCGATGGCGAAGAAGTTGGGCAGTTTGGTTTCCAGCTGGTCATCCAGTTCCAGCCGGGCGCTGTAGAACTTCACTTCCACCCCGTAGAGCAGGGTGTCGTCGTTGGCGGTACCCGGCGCCACTTTGTCCAGGGCGTAAATCATTTCGATGATGTTGTCCAGATGGCGTTTGGGCAGCACCAGGCTCAGATCCCCGGGCACCGCATTGAGGGTGGGCCGGAGGAAGCTCTGGCTCAGCCGGTGGGCGTTGGTCCGCCGGCCTTTGATCAGGTCCCCGAACCGCTGGACCAGCACACCGCCTCCCAGCATGTTGGACAGGGAAGCGATGTGTTTGCCATACCGGTGGGGTTCCTTGAAAGGTTCCGTGAACCGGTTGCTCACCAGGAGGGCAAAGTTGGTGTTGCCGCTGTTCTTTTTGGGGTCGCTGAAGCTGTGGCCGTTAACGGTGACGATGCCGTCGGTGTTTTCTGCCACCACATAGCCGTTGGGGTTCATGCAGAAGGTCCGTACCCGATCCCCGTACCCTTTGGTCCGATACACCAGCTTGGCTTCGTACACTTCGTCGGTAATGTGTTGGAACACGGCGGCCGGTACTTCCACCCGGACCCCCACGTCCACCTGGTTGTTGGTCAGTTCCAACCCCAGCTTTTCGCACTGGCCGGAGAACCATTCCGCCCCGGCCCGGCCGGGAGCCCCGATGAGATAGGTGCACCGGATGGTGTCCGGGCTGTCCTTGAGCACCACCTCATAGCCCTCTTCACAGGGATGGAAGGTATCCACCTGGGTGTCGCACTGGATCTGGATTCCGTGATCCAGCAGGAACCGGTAGATGCTGGCCATCAGTTTCCGGTTGTTGTCAGTACCCAGGTGCCGCACTTTGGCGTTCAGCAGGTGCAGGTCATGGCCCAGGGCCAGCCGTCCGATTTTGCAGTTCTTGGTGGAATACACTTCTCCGGGCGCCCCGTGCTTCAGGTTGATTTCATCCACGTAGTCGATGAGATCCATCACGGTCTTTTTGGGGATGTAATCACTGAGCCAGCCTCCGAATTCAGTGGTGAAATTGTACTTGCCGTCGGAAAAAGCCCCGGCGCCCCCGAATCCCCGCATAATGCTGCAGGGGGTGCAGCGGACGCATTTTTCCACTTTCCCGGCGATAATGGGACAGCTGCGGAAATCAATGGCATGGCCTTCTTCCAGGATCAGCACCTGGGCCTTGGGGTATTTCAGGACAAATTCATAAGCGGCGTAAATGGAGGCAGGACCCCCGCCAATAATTGCTACATCGACTTTTTTCATCATTTTTTGAACACCTCTTTGTCGTTGACGGTATTGAAGATAATGGAGGAAAGCTGATTGATGGTCTTGCGGCTCTCTTCCGGACGGACGGCCTTGTCCATCATGACTACCAGCACGTATTTTTCCTTGGCATAGACGATTCCTGCGGCGCCCAGCTGCTGATTCTGGTCGGACTGAACCCCGGCGATCTTCACCTTTTTGGGCAGCAGGGCTCCCAGGAGGTTCCGGTCCGGCTGTTTCCGGAGCAGTTCCACCAGGTAGGCATCCTGCTTCTGGGAAACCGCCTTCCCCTGGTACAGCCGGGTGAGCAGATTCACTGTATCGTTGACAGAGGTGTAGCTGAGCCGGCGTTTTTCCCCGGGAGCCAGGGTATCCTGACTGTTTTCTCCCTGGGGCAGCTGGGTGGTGCCGATTTCCGTATCCGCATACCCCTCTTTGGACAGCCACTGGTTCAGGTCTTCCCGGCCGGCAATCCAGATCAACTTGTACAGGGCGGTGGTATCATTCTGGAGCACCATGTCTTCCAGCAGGTTCCGGATGGTGACCCGGCTGCCCGCAGGGACTTTCCCCAGTACCGGGCTGGCCGGCTTCCGGTCTTTTTCCCGGATGGTGTACACTTCGTCCAGGGACAGGTCCCCGTCTTCCACCTGCCGGAGGACCCCGGCGGCCACATAAAGCCGGGCCAGATCCCCGGCGGGCATTTTACCGGAATAGTTGTAGAATACATCGTCATTTTCCAGGGAATGGTAGTACACAGAACAGGCGGCACCGCTCTGGGCGATCACGTTGTTCAGATAGTCATAGGGCAGCTTGGTGTCCTGGGAATGGACCGTCTGGGCATTCTGGGCCTGCTGCTGTTCCTGATATTTGGGACTCCGGTGGAGAAGGGTCAGAGAGACCGTCCCCACCACAACCAGGGCAATGAAACAAAGGATGATTTTTTTGTTGATGCTCATAATGTACTCATGACCTTTCTGTGGACCTTCAGCCAGTTTTCCCGTTCCCGGTAATCCGGCAGCACCTGGGCCACCGCCTGCCAGAAGGCTTTGTTGTGGGACATATTCCGGATGTGGCACAGTTCATGGACCACCACATAGGCTATGACTTCCCGGGGGCAGAATACCAGGGGCCAGGAGAACCCGATTTCCCCCTTCCAGTTACAGTACCCCCATCTTTTTTTGGCCCGGCTGCATTTGACCACCGGCAGCCTGAGACCCATCTGGGAGGCATACCGGCTCACCAGTTCCCCAAGCACCGGACGCAGCTGGCCGATCAGGAACCGGGCCAGGTTCTCCCGTGTCTCCTGGTCCCCCATCTCCAAAAGGCCTTCTTCTTTCCGGTAAGAGAACCCGGTTCCGGGCCGGAGACGGAGGGTGCAGGGACGGCCGAAGAGCAGGAAAGTTTCCCCGTCCTGAAGGCGCAGGGTGTGATGCTCTTCCCGTTCCCGGCGGACCCTGGCCTGGGCCCCGGCAATCCATTTTTCTTTTTTTGCCACAATCCGGAGCAGTTCCTGGGAGGAGATCCCGTAAGGGACCCGCAGCACCAGGGTGCCGTCCTCCACCACCTCGAAGCCGATGCTCCGGCGGAAGGACTGGATGATCCGGGCATTTTTCAGTAAAGATTCAGCAACCATAGCTTTCCTATTATAGCATAGAACATTGACCACTGTCATACTTTCTCCTAGTATGGCCGTACAGCTTCGTTATTTCCTATGATTCTCTGGAACCGCATAAAACCTAGTTGCTTAAATTAATAACGAGTTTGCCATTTTCCGTAAGACACGGTATTTCACGGCGAATTTTTGCCGAATTTTTGCCGAATTTTTGCCGTTTTGGGGTCAGGAAGATCCCCGCACCGCAAGGCACGGGGATAGGAATTACTGGAAGTCGGCAACGGCATCGAGGTACCGGGCTACTTCTTCCAGATGTTTTGCACGGTCAGTAAGGTATAGAGCCTCGAATCGCAGGATTTCCTCCTGTTCTTCTTTGGTTTTGGCCTTCGCATAATCGTTGGCAAAGGCTTCCATGACCTTTGCTGTGTTGTGCAGGTTGTCGACGAGTTGACTTTGAATTTTCTTCATGGTTATCATCCTCCTTCACTAGTAATAGGACAGTAGGATGATAGTTAAGTATTACTTTCCCAATTTTTTCTATGCTTTTAAACAAAAAAAGTACCCGTAAAGCCAGGCGTTTCCTGACTCTACGGGTTTTTCTTCATTTCGCTGCCCAGGCAAGTAAGAGCCCTGCAGCTACTGCTTCCCAGGTGTTCCGCTGTGCCTTAATCCGGAGCCGGGTGCGCTTCTCCTCAGCGGCCATAGCTTTCAAAGATTTGTTGACATTGCCCAATGATTGCTCTTGACTCTGTGAGAGAGCTCTGGATTCGGTCAGCGCTAGCTGCAGCTGCATCGACTGCTTCCTGGCCTCGTTTAACTGACTCTGAGCCTCCGTCAAGCTCTGCTGAGATTCTGCCAGCTGCTTCCTGAGCTGCTGTGATTCGCTCTGTAAGTTGTCGTTGATCTCGCTGAGCCTGCTCAAGTTGCTTTTGAGCTTCTGCCAGTCGCTGACTCTGACTTGTATAGTCTCTGCGTCCCTGGATGCGGCCAGCCCAGTAGGCACCCACCAGGAGCACCAGAGCGCAGCACAGATACACAGCCCAATGAGGCGTTTGAGCCCACCATGTTTTGATACGTTCATACCATGCCTCCATCACTTAAACAACTCCTCTGCATACATCACATCAGCGTCACAGCCCAGCACAGGGTGGCTGTCGCTGTACTGCCAAACATAACCCTGCAGGTCATCGGTCTGGTTCCATTCAGCGTTCCACACAGCACAGCCCAGGCCCCGCCAGTCGATGGGCTGGCCGTCACCGCTGTTACCCTGGCTGTCGGCCACCTTCTCCATCAGCCACCCATAGCTTGCGTACACGCCCGTGTTGAGCCCCAGGTTGTCCATCCAGGCCCGAACCTGAGCCGTGGCCGTGGCCCCGCTAAAGTCGTAGCCATGCTCTTCCTTCCAGTGGTCGGCATCTTCCAGGTCATAAAACACTGGCAGCTCAAGCAGGACGCCGCTGTCAGCAATAATCTGGGCACATTTCTGGGCCGCCTGGGCCGCCCCTCTTTCGGTCAAGCTGTAGTCGTAGTGATACGCTCCCACCTTGAGCCCGTAACGATGGGCCATTGCTACGTTGTGGCGGAATTCTCCGTCCTCGTGCCCGTTGCCGTAGCTGCACCGGACAAACACAAATTTACAGCCAGCATCGACGGCCCTTTGCCAGAAGTCTTCTTCCAGGTGGCCATTCAGCTCACTCACATCAATTCCATGAATCATTTCTTCACCTCTTCTTGCAGTTTATCAGGGATTCCATTGCCGTCACTGTCGTCCCAGTACGGCACGAGGTTGAGCACCGCCCCGACGGATGCCGGAGCGAAAATGTGGTCACTAATCTTGAGAGCGTAGTCAATCAAGCGGAACCACCATTCTCCCTGCTGACCCGTCAGCGTGATAAATATCAAGATACTGATGGCGAACAGGTACGGGCAGAACCCCATAATGATGATGAAGCGGAACAGGTTGACGCTTCGAACGCCAACCCGGAGCCGCTTGATTTGCTTCCAGTAAGATTTCAGTCGCTCAAACATTTCTTTTGCTGGTCTTCCAGCTGGTCAATGCGGTGGGTGTTGCTCTTGGCCCGGTTATCGACATTTTCAAGCCGGAGCTCGATGGCTTCCCGCCTGGCACGTTCGTCGTTCAGCGTTTTGTCCAGCCGGTCCAGGCTCTGGGCCGTCCGGTCCAGCAAGACGTTCAGCGGGGCCACGATGCTGTGGATAATCCAGACGAGCCCACCAGCGGCCAGCCCGATGGCGGCAACGATGTCACCTAGTGATACATCCATTGGCCACCTCCTTCTGTTATAGTCTCCATATAAAGGAGATGTTATACATGAAACTACCTAATGGTTATGGCAGTGTTTACCGTCTGACAGGCAACCGGCGGCGCCCGTACGTAGTGAAGAAAACCATCGAAGGGCGTCAGCGTGCTTTGGGTTACTTTCCCACGTATCAAGCTGCCTTTGAGTATCTCGTCAATTATAATCACTGCACGCCCTCCCACGAAGTCACATTCTCTGCCGTCTACCACGCCTGGAAAACCAGGCATTTTGCCATGATCGGGAAATCCTCTCAGGCCGCCTACCGTATCAGCTACCGCCACCTTGAGCCCCTGCATTCCATGCCGTTTGCTTCCATTACGTATCCAGACCTGCAGTCAGCTGTGGACGCTGTTCCTGCAGGCTACTGCACACGGAAGAAATGCCGTGTCCTGCTGAGCCAGATGTATAAGTACGCCATTAAAAACGGCATCGTTGACCACGATCTGAGTCCATTCGTGGAGCTTCCGAAGCACACCGTCGTCTACAAAAAGAAGCCGTTCACCGCCCGGCAGATCGGCAAGCTATGGCGGTCGCTGGATCTCCCCGGCGTAGCTGATGCCCTTATCCTCATTTATACAGGCATGAGGGTCGGAGAGTACATCTCTCTGCGGCCAACGGACATCAACGTCCGGCAGAGGTACATCGATATCAAGCATTCGAAGACAGCTGCCGGGATCAGAAAAGTCCCCATCCATCATCGCATCCTGGACATACTCACAGAGCGTAAAGCATCTGGAACTATCTGTCCATGCCCCGCCTATGACAGCTTCCGGAGGCTCTGGGATAAAGCCATGAAAACTGTCAGAATGAAGCATACGCCGCACGAGTGCCGCCATACCCTGGCTACATTGCTTGACCGGGCGGAGGTTAATGAGACCACCATCCGGATGATTCTTGGACACGCCAGGCCGGGCATTACCAAAGGTGTCTACACACATAAGACTCTGGCTGACCTGCGGAAGGCCATAGACCGTGTTTAATGCGTGTGTAACTGGGGTTAGATATATAGGTAGGAAACCGCTTTGGGATTAGCTGTGGCTGTGTGCTTAATGCGGTTTTAAGGGGCTCGTGTCAAGGGGATAAAGTGGGATGAAATGGCATCAAATGGATTACCCAGGTATCCACCGATGAGATGGCTAGTCATAGCCATGTCTATTATCTCGATACGACAAAACAAGGAACCAGCAAGGATGGCTCCTGGCTTGTTGACGCAGGCACTTTGGGGACCAAAGCAATGAACGCACCCCCGAACTACGGAAGCGGTAGGCGGCAATCAGCCTCACAACAACCTCCCGCCATCAGTCTGTGCCTACTGCTGGAAACGCACGGCCTAGGCGGTCCTGCGCCAGCCATAACAAGCGATGGATGGGGGCAAGTTGTTGTGGGGTTTGTTGCCACCAAATGACAGTTTTGCCGTATTGTAGGTGGTAAAACCCTTGCTAGTGAAGGTGTTATAAGTGCATCCCTCAGCTGGTTCTTTGTACGAAAAAACGCCGGTTGCAGGACGCTCAAAAATCCCACCACTAAGCGCTCCGTTCCGGCCTCCGATTGTGCCAGAGATAGATGGTAACTCATCGGTGGCTATGCCGTACGCCGCCACCCATAGGCTGCCAGGCAGGGAGACAGGTTTTCGTGCGGTTTATCCCCGCCAAAGGAAATTATAATATTGGCGTTTGTTGAATTTTTTGCCTCTGTTGATGGGAATGGCGTGCCAGTGTTCTCGGCATTAAGGATTCCTGATGCATTTTGATCGTTATTCCAGCGGATAAAAGTGCCCACTTGTCCGGATAGCTTAGGCAACTCATCGGTGGTGAGCTGATGTTTCCGCTCGCCGTATTTTTGGCCCGCTGTATAGGTGTAGCTGCCGAAGGAGTCGCTCCCAGACCCCTGTGCAATCAGTGTGTACCCTGCTGGCAGGGCCTCCCACGTTCCCCCGAAAAGAGTGGCCGGATTCGTGCTGTCGTTGCTCCAGTAGTAACTGCCGACAGGGTGGGCGTCCAGCTTGGCCTGGGTTTTGGCCGCACTCACTGCCGTGCTGATGGCCTGTTCGTAGGCCACTTTTTGGTTGGCCAGGGCATCGTCGTAGGTCGCTTTTTGCTTAGCCAGGGCATCGGCCAGGAGTTTTTGGACCCACGCCGTTGTAGGTACCTGCCCGGAGTTTTCCCCTCTGGCCGGGTCGGACGAATAAACCGCTCCCCATTTAGCCGTAGAGGTACCCAGGGAGCCTTCCCCATCGCCATTGGGTACGATTGCTCTTGTTGTCATTTGCTGTCACCATCCTTCTTTTCAGCAGCTTGCTGTTCCGGTTTATAAGCAATGCAGGCCGGGTTAACGCACTTGCCGTCCACCAGCTTATGAGCACAGTATTCGCAACGCTTCGGGAGCTTAAACATTTTCGACCGCCTCCTTGTATGCTTTTTGCAGGTCTTTAAAATCTGCCCGGATACTTTCCTGTGCGTCCGTGTCGCCGGTCAGGAGAGCCACGGCCATAGAGTCAGTCAGCTCTTTGACGGCACTGTCATAGTCCGCCTTGAATCTGGCTCTTTGGTCCTCTGCTGTGGGTTCCGCCGGTGGCATATAGGTCCGTTTAGCCTGGGCATCCAACATGTCCTGGATGCGGTCACAGTAACCGCTGTAGGTGCTGTTGGGATATGGCAAAAAATCTCCATCCACCACGCAGCACTCCTGTGCATCGTCATAGATGACGGATTCCGGGACGGATACAGCCCCGGCGTCTGCTAAAAAATTGTCGACGGTATCCGTATAGGACTTATCTCCGTCGATGATCAAAACATTGTTTTTTAAAATCTGAAAAACACTCATTGAATCAATCCTTTCTCTGCTGATGAGATGCCTAGCCACAGTCACTCTGCATCCAGCTCCACGACTGGAAACCACTACCATGGATGCTTCGGCGACAACGATAAAAACCCGTATGGCGTTTACGACAGTGCTACTAATCACGCCGGTTCATCTGGTGCTGACTGGAACAACCCCACGGGCCGCACCAGTACGGACGGGGCCCACAGCCATACCATCACCATCAGTTCTACCGGTGGCAACGGGAGCCACGAGAACCGCCAGCCGTACACTGTGGTCAGCTTTTGGAGACGCACGGCCTAGGCCCTAGGCGGTCCTGCGCCAGAAAGACACTACTTGATAAGGCATGCGGTTTTCGTGCAGACCATTTCCACCCGTGCTCCCAAGAGTCACACTGGGAGTGATATTTTTGTTGAAAGACAATTCATCACGATACCATGAGCCAGCGGAGGACGGCTCCACGGCGTTTCCACTGTTATGTTCTTTCCTGGCAACGGTGGTATTTGTACCAGCCAGCACGTTGGCGGCATCCTTGGACTGAGAACGAATGGAAAAGCTGAAAGAAACATTTGTTGTACCAAATGCCAGACTATGGCCATGTGAAGGCATTTCATCAGCAGTGAGTTGGTGCTTGACCTCACCGCCGGTGGCCCCGTTGGTGTAGGTGTAGGTCACGTTGTTTTCCACATAGGAACCAGCCCCCACCAACACCCGCCCAGCGGCATACCGTTCCCATGTAGTCCCGGCCCACATCTGGTTGGGATTCTGATTGCCAGTGGTGGTGATGACAAATCCTACCGGATAGATGATGTCGATGATGTCCTTGACGGACCTCTGCTTCACCTGCTTCCAGGAGCCATCTGCGTTCAGGTAGTAGCCAGTGTTCTGACTAGCCATAGGACGCGGCACAAATCCTCGCTGCCCGTTGGCGTTCGACGTGCAGCCCTTGAAGTCGCTGTGGGCGTTGACGTCTGTCAGGTGGGCCTGGAACTCTGCTTCCCCTACCGTCTGGGTATCGGATACATGGACGGATACGGTTTCAGCGTCACCCACGCTGGTGTAGATCCCGACTTCCTGGGGCGTCATGGGGGTATCCTTGCTGGGCAGCCAGTCGGTTTTCCCTTCGTCGGCGTACCCATAGCAGAACAGGACAGCATTCCCGGTGTACCCGTCCCAGCTGTCTCCGGTGTAGTAGGAAGATTCTACCTTGGCCCACAGGCCCACTTCAGAAATGTGAAACCCGGTGGCCAGCGTACTGTTCGAGAATTTTCCGAACGCTCCATACCGGCCTTCCGTTGTGTCTGTATTCTTGATTTTCTTCAGGCTAGTGATGTCACTGGTCAGCTTCTCGTCGACCAGGGCCGTCATGGCACTGATGGTGCTGGTGTCCGTCGGTCTGCTGTCGCCGATGGCCATTTTCGTAAACACCAGAGGGCATTTATTCACCCTGGACAGGGCAATCAGGTTGAGGCCCTGTTTTGTGGTGACACATTGATGAAATTCAGCCATTGTCTCACTCCTTTTTAATCGTTGTAATGGCCGTACATGCTCAAATCCTCCTTGAGGGGCATGTACAGCACTGTATCATCCTCCACCGGCAGTGCGTCCAGCTTGCTGTCGGCGGCTATCTTTTCTGCCGTGTGGACGGTGCTGGAAAAACGGATATCGCCAACACATCCGATAAACCCGTTTGTCCCAAACCATCCAAGTATTATGCTCGATAGCGTCTTCGGACGAGGGTCTTTTTTAATGGCATAATCTGTTGCTTTATGTTCTCCGTCGATGTAGATGTTAATAATTCCTTCTGACCAGGTGACCGCTAGCTTATAGACTGTATTTAATTCATATTGTTTATAACTAATCTCAGCAACTCCATGCCCTTTAAAAACGCCAATTTTACTTCCGTTTACCTCCAGCCTAAATGCATTTGAATATGGGTCATTGGAGTCATAGTCGCTGTAGGCAAAAAACGGAGTCCATTCCCAACTTTTAAAGCCTCGCACGAATTTAATTTCAGTCTCAAACGTCCATTCACGCTTGTTCACAACCCACTCGGCAATCGTCAGTTGTTCCGTCGCTTTGCCGTCTTCGTTTTGTACAAGCAGAAGCATATTGTCCATGAACCGTGGCTCATTGACTTGATATGTCCGCCCCCCCAGGACAGCAGTGGAAGCACGGGTGAAGGTGGCGGGGGAACCGACTTTCTGTTTGACGCTGCCATCTCCGCTGACGTAGAAAATCCCGTCCGTAGCACCCACCGGGGCTGCAGCAGCGGGAGACACTGTACTGGTATTGGCGTTCCATACCGTGTTCGCCTTGAGTCCAAGCTCTGTCAGGTGGATGGCATCGTCTTTTATTTCGAATACCGGCGTATCCACGGACCACAGAACAGCCGTCTGCAGCACTTCGTCGTTGGCCAGCAGGCCGCACTCCACGCCCCTGGACGCCATCCGAATTACCGTACCGATGTACTCGGAAGCATCCAGATGGGTCTTGAAGTGGTAGGTGTGGCCCAGGTGGGCCGGCAGGTAAGTATTCACAGCCTCGTCAATTTTCGTGAAATCGCGCGTTCCGCTATCAGGTAAATAAATATCCACCGTATACTCGAATGGATGTTCCACAATCTGCGTGGCAGCCACTGTGGTGAACAGGTTAATCATCCTGGTCAGGAAAGCGGGAGTCACCGTGGGCGGCTTCCCCATTTTGGCCAGTACGGATGCCCGTCTGGTCTCCAGGTCCACACTGGTATTCACATTGATGCCCAACATACGCTCCCAGGCCGCCATGCCCCAGGTAGCCGTTTCCGCGTGGAACTGTTTGGCTACGTCAATCTGGGCCATCCGCTGACGTTCGTGCTCTTTCTGCAAACTGTCCTGGATGGCTTTGAATTCCGGGCTCAGATATAGAAAAACCGGCAGATACCTTTTCAGGTTTACCGGGTCCGTTCTCAAGAATTGGAAATCTGGTGTTTTCACAGGAACACCACCTCTTTCACATGAGGAATCTGGTCATCCGTAATACTGATGTTCCCGTTACTGTCGTTGATCAAAAGCCCGCTGTAGTCATCGACTCCCGTTTTTTCATCGGTCAGGATCATATTCCCGACTTTGGCATAAGAGATCGTGGTCCCGTTGAAGTTCCGGCTCACGAAATATTTGTTTAGCATGGTCTTGATGTAGTCTGCATCTCCGCTGCCGCTGGTTACAGTTAACTTAATGGTAAGGTCGAATAGGCTAGGCGATACCACCGTCACTTCTGAACCGATGGGCCGTACGCTTTCAATTTTAGCAATCACCTGATTCAGCAGATTCATGGAAGCCGGTTCCCCATTAGCATCTGTTACCAGAACTTTTACTGTCCCTGGGCCTTTCCAGATGGGTAGCACTTTTACATGACCAACTCCGGGGATACTGGAGGCCCATTCAATATAGTCATTCACATTCCCGCTGGTTGCCGGCTGGGTTACGTGGAAGTGGAATCGGTCATACAAGTCTTCATCGTTTTCAGTGTCGAATCCGTCGGCCATGGCTTCCGGATTGTTCACCGACGTGATGCCAGGGATGCTCATGGGAATTACTGTGATGGTGTTCGCCGCTACGTTCCCCACCGTACCTGTCTCTGTACACTTGACAGGGATGGTGGCTTCGTTCTTCACCGCGGTAGTAGTAGTAGTAGTAGTAGTAGTAAAAGTTACCCCTGCTTCCGTCTGGAACAGCGTGCCCACAGGGATGGTTCCTGTTCCTTTCACAAGGACATTCCCCACGGCTGCTGTAGCCTCTTTCCGTTCTACCCCGTGGTCAGCCGCAATCAGCGTCAGGTAGTCACCACTGGCCGTTTCGGCAAAAGCTGACTTGTACATTTCTTCCCGTTCCACTTCCTGTTTGTAGAATTCTATGGAGTTGGAAGCCAATACATCATTGGCAAAGGTCCCTTCATAGGTACTGACCCTGTCACCGGTATTCTTCTGCAGCCGTTTCAGTATGGTCTCCTGGCTTTCTGCTTCATACACTTACACTCACCTCCCCGTAAATGGTCGTCAGGCTGATATCTACGGTTAGCTTCTCACGCTCTGCCGTAAACTCAATGCTGTCGATGCTCTTGATATAGGGATTCACCATCAGACATTCGATGATGATCCGCTTCATTTCACTGTACCGTTCCTGGACACCCATAACCTTGCCGATGAAAGGTCGGATTTCCAGTCCATACTGCCAGCTGTAAGCCAGATACCGGAAACGCTCTGTGCTCAGGGCCTTGTAGATCCAGATTTTCAAAGCATCATTCCCAGTGACGATGATGTGCTGCCCGTTCTTGTCGTATCGGAAATCATGCTTCTCAAAGTCATAATCCATTTCCCTGGGGATATCCAGATTTTCTTCAAAATCCGTTTCTGCACTGGTTCCCGTAAAAGGATATTCGTCGCTCATAGTTGTCACCCCCTACAGTTTCACCAGGCTGTCCGCTATGATATACAGCTGGTTTTCTTGTCCGCCTACTGGGATTACAGCCACCAGGGTACCCGGCTGCAGGGTGTCCGTCCAGGTTTCGTCATTATCAATGGGATGGTTATGGCTTTCGTAGGCCGGCATACCGGACCCGCCTCCTTTGTAGCTGGTTTCACCAACCACATGCCGGGTATAATTCGGCAGCAGATATCGACTGATGTACAGATCCTTTGACTCCAGGAGGATATTATTCATACGGACAGTTAGACTGGGCGGCGGAGTAACTACAATGCCCACCTGGGTACCCATGGGCTGTGCACCGACAGCAATTCCATGCATCACATCAACAACCTGGGCCATGGATTGGGCGGCAGATGGGATTTCAGCCATGGTTACACATTCCTTTCTCCGTCAGACAGTTCCTGTTTATCCATCAGGTTTTCAAATTCAATTTCCAGCTTCATGGTGTGGGTACCATTTTCAAAGGTATGGCTGTCTGACTTGATCCAGAACTTTCCAGTCATTTCCGGCAGGATATCACTGATTTTGATGGAGTAGGATGCCTTTGCCCGGTAGTCTCCCAGCATTTCCAGAATGCCAGTCCGGTCAGGACCATGGAAAATTTTAGTTAGCTGGTCTTTCATGGCCTTGTTGGGATTCTGTTTATAGACAGCCTGAACCATGGAATATTTCTGGATGGAATCATCCTTTGATTCGTAGCCGGTCACATTTCCCTGCTGATCCGTGAGCATGATTTTGTTAACGACCTTTTCGATGGATTCCTTGTAGCGGCTGTTCATAATGTTGGTGTACTGGTTGGCTTCAAAGTTCTCAATAAGTGCGCCCTTCCGGATCACATCCAGTTTGTCTCCATTCATGATTGCCTGGAAGACAGCATCCGGATCATCTTTCCCTTTGTTGGCATTTATTTTGGCCGCTGCTTCCGTATATGCCATCATGATAATCTGGTACCCTGTTTTATTCTGGGCAATGAAGGATACCGAAATTCCTGTTTCAGCCAGGTTGCCGACCTTGATGCCCATCTCCTGGCATACAGAACGGGCAATGTCTTCCGCTTTAATATTGGAAAACTTGCGGGTGGTCCTGGACCGGGTCAGGATGAACAGATTGTCGTAGCACAGGACTCTGACGGCAGAAGCCTGGACGTTTTTCTCGACGCTGTACACATTCCCCTGGAACTGCAGGTTTCCTTCTTCGTCATAACCATAGATTGTTTCTCCACAGTTGATGACATAGTTGGGCAGATTGGGGTCCCGGACATCTTGAGCGTAGGTGAACTGCAACCGCCGGGCAACCTGCAGCCGGGACCCTTCCCAGGTGATTTTTCCCATGGTCAAAGTAGACAAATCATCCATGGATTCCGTCGTTTTCGTTGTCTTTTTCCCGTTCCGGTCCGTAGTGGTCTCCGTCTTAACGGATTTATGCTTGATGATCATAGTTTCTTCCCTACCATTCGGCCAATCCGGCCGGCATTGTTAATGACCAAGGATCCCAGATTATTGCTTTTGGCTACCCTTCGCCAGTGGTTGTAATCCCCATAGGCTTTCTTGGTAGCATCTAAGAAATCCCCTGCCTTCTTCTGCCAGGTCACTTTTTTCGGCGTATCCCCTTCCGGACGTTTTTTCAGACCGGTTTTTTCGTCCACTGGTTTGTTGTTGTTGGCACTGGGGATATTCAGATCCTTGTATTCGGTAAAGCTCAGTTCATAGTAGATATCCCGGGTACCGTCCTTCTCAAAGTAGTTGAAAGACATCAGCCCCATCATCAGATTGACGGGGCTGTCTGTAATGATCACCCGGACCGGCTTCCGGGCTTCCTTCACTTTGGTGAAGTATTCCACCAGCTCAGTGGGGCTTTTTGTATCATCCACCGTAAAGGGGTATCCATGGTTCAGATCCGGAAAAAAGCTGGAAAACGTCAGAGTCCTAGCTTTGGGCATCCCGAAGATAATGGCTTCTCCCACACGGGTGATATCCACTACCTTGTTTTTCTGTCCCCCACTCATCTGGTACTTTTCTGGCGTAACCGGAATGATGACTTCTCCGAACTGTTCCGACTTCACCAGGATCTGCCTCCTGGTATTGACGAAATTCATTCCGTTGAAGAAGGCAGACAACACATTAAGGGCTGTTCCGAATGTGGTCATGCGTATCCACCTCCATAATTCTGCTGGCCCTGCATGATCAGCTGAGCCAGTTCATAGGCAATCTGCTGAATATCGCTTTCCTGCCGGACAATAAAAGTATTTCCACTGATGGTTACAGTAGGTGCTCCGGTAGGGGTGGCTTTGGAAAACTGTTTTTCCAGCATCCTTTCCGTTGTGGCATGGGGGTATATCCGGGAGCCGCCTGGCAGGTCGATTATTTCCCCGCCGTGTTCGTTGACTTCCGTCAAGCCGCCGGCATAGTACTCAGATCCGGTAGCATTATGGTCCCACCATTTGCCCAGGGACGTCCCTGCAAACCAGCTCTGAGCACCGGACAAAGCACCGGAAGCTTTGGCTCCGATATCGGCCCAGGCACTGGCAGCCGAATTTTTAATATCTGCCCAGATGCCAGCAGCTCTGCTTTTCAGTCCGTCCAGAGCGCCTTCGATGGTACCAATGGCATCATCTACATAACCGCCCCATTCGCTGGTGGTTTCAGATACGGACTGAGCAATATTTTCCCAGGCATTGCTCATGGATGTCTGCATTTCGCTGGCCTGGGTACCAATGCTTTCGCCCAGTTCCCCCATGGCGGTTCCAATGCCGGACAGCTTCTGCTGAGCAGTCTGCTTCATATTTTCCCAGTCCTGGTTAAACCGGTCTGCCATACCGTCCATGGAATTTCCCCAGTCATCCATAGCACTGGGTGCGTCACTGCTGAACAGCCAGTTCTTGAAGTTGGCCGTATCGGTTTGGAACCGGGAGGCTATATCTTGACCATTGCCCAGAGCGTCGCCATTGATCCTGTCATTGATGGAAGCCTGCGCTTCAAAAGGCCGCAGATACATCTCAGAATTAGCCGAACTCCGCTGAGAAGACCATGCCGGGTCCTGGATAGCCTGGTTGATAGCATCACCTACAGCGAAGCCCACAACAGTGCCCGCCGGGCCACCGATAGCCGTACCCAGGGCAACCGCCCCCGTTTGCACAGCACCACCAATTCCCACCCGGGTCTTTGCGTCTTTGCCTTCTGTCTTGACTACATCATAGGCCGTTTTCACTCCGGTCAGAATGGCCGGAAGATATCGGACAAAAGTGGCAGCCGCTGCAGCTCCACCAGATTTCTTTCTGCCGCCGGGGACCGGCACGGTGCTCCCTCCGGCAGAACCGGAAACTGTACCATTAACCACCACATTTCTGGCGTTGATCACCATGTCATTCATGCCGACACCTGTACCGGAAACTCCTCCAGACGTGCCAGTATTTTTAAACAGGCCATTGAACTTCTTCATCAGCCCAATTAGCTTCACCAACCCAAAAGCCAAAGTGCCGCCAGCCAGCACAGAGCCCATCCCATCCAGTTGGACGAATTTGTCAATGAGTTGCTGCACAGCAGTTTTTGCCACATCTACCAGGTCTTTAAACTGGAAACCATCTTCCAGGCTTTTGGTGAATTTTCGCAGGTCGATAGTAGCTGCATCCACGAATTCTTTCATTCCGCTGCCGGGCCCCTGGCTCATAATGCCCAGTTGCACCGCTTCCCAGGCTGACTGCAGCCCTTTAATGGATCCCCAGAGATTGGATGTGGAAATGTTTTCCATATTTTTTGCTGCGCCCTGGGAATGATCAATGGCTGTCTCCAGTTTCTTCCAATCTGATTCATTGGCATTCATGATAGCCAGGAACCCGGAAATGGCATCTTCTCCAGCCAGTTGTTTGGCCAGCCTGGTCTGATCCATTTTGCTGAGCCCCTTGAAGTCTTTCCGCAGCTCTTTCATGATGGACCGCAGGCTTTTCACCTTTCCGGCAGAATCCGTCATAGAAAAGCCCAGTTCCGCCATGGCAGAGCTGGATTCTTTGGTGGGTGCAGCCATACGGGTAAACATGGATCGCAGAGCAGTTCCGGCCTTTTCTGCCTTGATGCCGCTGTTTGCCATGAGCCCGATAGCCAGAGCCGTGTCTTCGATGTTGAAACCTAAAGTACCGGCCAACGGGGCCACATACTTGAAGGTATAGCCCATCATGCCCACATTGGTATTTGAGTTGGTGGCTGCCTGTGCCAGTACATCAGCAAAATGCCCGGCATCTTTCGCCTGGAGTTTGAAAGCGCTCAAAGCATCCGTCACAATGTCGGATACCTGCCCCAGATCTTCTCCGGAAGCCGCAGCCAGAGACATGATCCCGGAAATGCCGTTCAGCATATCTTCAGTTTTCCACCCAGCCATAGCCATGTATTCCATGGCTTTCCCGGATTCTGTTGCCGTGAACTGAGTCATCATGCCCTGTTCTTTGGCTTTTGCCGTCAATCTGGCAAATTCATCGTCAGTAGCCCCGGCAATAGCCTTTACCCGGCTCATCTGGTGGGTGAAATCCGTATAAACTTTCAGGGTGTCAGCTACTCCGTAGCCCAGGCCGGCAAAGCCCACTAGCTGAGTCGGCAGCCCAGACAGGAACCCAGAAGCCGCATTGGACAGCTTCCCTTTGATGTTTCCCAAAGGCCCAGAGATCTGCTGTTGGATACCCACCCGGATGCTGTGCGTTTTGTTGGTCAGTGCCTTGATTTCATTGGCCACCTTTTTCACAGTGCCGGTAGCGGAATCATTGGTCTTGATAGTCGCTGTGTAAGTCCCCTTCAGGCCTTCCAGAGACCTTTTTGCCTTATCTGCTTTGGCGGCTGCCGAAAGAGCGGACTGCCCCATTTTTTCCATGGCGCTGCCCGTCTTATCGACAGATCCGCTGGCGCCTTCCAGTGTGCTGGCAAAGGATTTCATGCCGCTTTTGGCTTTATCTACTACCGCGGTGAATTTATCCTTCAGTTCCAGTGTGGCGCTTAACTTGTAGTCGGCCATAAGCGAGGCATCCTCCCTTCTGCAATCGCCATTGTTCTTTCTCTCTGTTCCTTCTTTTCCTGTTCTACAGCAGCCCAACAAAACATTTTTTCTGTTTTAGACAGAGAAAAGAAATAGTCCAAAGGGTGACCATGGAGGACCAGATAAGCAGCTGCTGCCGCCTCCCAGTCCTCTCTGATCAGTTTTTTACTTCTTCATGGATGACCGCTTCGATCTTTTCTCCATAGCCCGCTTTGGCCATGATGGATTTCACGATAGCCACCACTTCACCAGGTTCAAAGAGTTTGTCCACGATATCCGTAGGCTCCACGCAGCCATAAGCCTGCTGCAGGGAATGGTCTTTCAGGGACGGAGCCACGCACAGGTTGTACAGCGTATATTCGTCAGATCCGGTTTCCAGATCAAATGCCTCCGCCACAAATGCTTTGGTAGGCTTTTTGACGGTAATAGTCCCGATGGAAGTTGCCAGATCATACCGTTCTTCCTTTTTCTTTTCGATTTCTTCCCTGCGGGCAATCAGTTCTTCAATGGATACAGCCATGATTCATCCTCCTAGTCAAAAAGAACTGAGCCAGCAGAACAGCCGGCTCAGTATGATATTCATTCCACAGTTTCCAGGAACTGGGCATCCTGCGGGGTAAAGCCAAAGGGAAATTCCTTTTCCACGACTTTGCCCTTTTCGAAGCCCATCAGCAGCAGTTCGTTGAACCACACATTGTCGATGCTGACCCGTTCCTTCTGTCCGTCAATGGCATCCGGATCATCAATCAGCCCGGTCATCTGGAACCGGGGATCATGGCCGTTCTTCCATTCTTCCAGGACAGCAGCCACGTTCCGGTTGATGACGCTCTTGATGGTCATGGAACCTTCCCCTTTCAGGCTCACAATCTTGGAGTCTTCGGAGATGTCACAGGTCACATCTTCCCGGTTGGCCGTTACTTTGCATTCGTACTTCTGGATTTCAAAGATTAGTTCACCGTTGCACCAGACCTTCCCATAAGATCCGTTCCAGCGCCGGCGGCCTCTGTATTTCACATCATATTCGCTTCTGTTCATCCTTCAGGACCTCCTCAGAACGTAAAGTTGATGGTCAGATCTTCCATGGCATTCACCGGTTTCACATTCCCGATCAGAGCCAGTTTGGTTCCGGTGTTGTACTGGCGGATCTGCATCTTGGTCATCTGGGTAGGATCATCCCCATGGAGTTTTGCATAATTGGACTGGAATTCTTCGTCAATGTCCACGGTGTTGTTCCAGTTCTTGTCCAGCACATTGCCCTTGATGCCTTCAAAGTAGACCTTGCTTGCTGCGATGAACAGCATCTTGTGGTCATAGTCGTTGATGTACTTGCCCACATAGTACTTCTTGAAGGTATCCCGGAGGTCATCAGTCATCATATCCAGGGCTTCGATGATCTTGATGTACCGGTAATCTTCGTTCTTATCCGTAGTGAAAGTCACCAGGGAGGTGCAGCCCCGGGCAATCTTGACGCCGTCCCCATCCTGTTCATCCAGGAGCAGCAGTTCCCCTTTGTCGATCAGAGAGTCGATATCTTCGTAGACTTCTACGCTTTCCACTTCAGTCAGCTTGAAATAGGTGGCGCTGCGGTCCAGTGCCAGGCCGGCCAGGATGCCGGCAATCCGTGCCGTATACTGGAGAGCCGTGTAAGTCGTATAGACAGCCTTCCCGCTGGAATCGGTATCGGTCTGAACTTTGATATTGTTGGTGCAGAAGTTCACGATACCTTCATGGTCGGCAGCCTGGTCACTCAGTACGGCCTTGAAAGTCTTGCGCTTGTTGGTCCGCTGGGTTTTGATCCAACTGGCCAGGTCCTGCTGTTCCTGAGTAGTTGCCGTAGGAGCACACAGCCAATTCCATTTGATGCTGGCCAGGATCTTCAGAACATTGGCCTGGGTGTTCTTGGCTCCATCCACAGAGGTCAGGGGCAGGGTATAAACCAGGATTCGCAGGGGAGTCCCCAGCAGACATTTCTTGATCAGATCCACGTTTTCCGGAGTCAGTCCTGATCCCGGAATGTCAGACACATCCCGGATTACATAATTCTTGATTTCGTCTGCACTTTCATTGTGCAGAATCATGGCTACAATGCCACGGGCAGACCGCTTGATGGCCGTAGTAGCTTTGGTGCGAAAATTGATAATGACCTGCGGCAGGCCAAATACTTCGGCTTCATTCGCCATTGTCATTCCTCCTTTATTCTCGTTCAGTCAGATCATCCCCGTTCAGCTGAAGCTCCAGGGACTGCATCAGATCACCACGGATATATCCAACCTCTTCGTCAGTCCAGGCATCCGTAAACTGCAGGTCAAAGATATAATGCAGCACATCATCTACCATGGTCCTTTCTGCGGACAGGATGGTGATGTACCGGTCTCCCACCTGAAGCACGGGCCGGAACAGAGTATCCAGATCATCCCCCACATCAAATACCGCTGACCGGTCCACCCGGCCTTTGGCATCCTTGGGATGGATGTAAGTCACATCCACCTGGATGGTCCTGTCCGTGTAGGTTTCATCCAATGTTTGGTGAATGCTAGTGGTGAATTCCACATAAAAATAAGGTGCATTCTCCGACTTCTCTACATTGTCGAAATGCACATTACAGTTGGGATATTTGGTTTTCAGTTTGGCCGTTATGGCGGCCTTGATGGATCGCAGAGCAATCAAAGGCATCAGCCTCCCAGCAGTTTCTTGTAAATGGCGGCACAGTCAGCCTCAAAAGCTTTCCCAGATTGGAGCATGCCTCGGTGGAGCATTTTTCGGCCTTTTACAAAACCTCCGTTCCGGGTCCGGTGGCCATATTCCACATGAGCTGCATAGTCCACATTATTGTAAATCTGGCACTGTCCGCCGGAAGCTGGTGTATGATGCCAGCCAGCACGAAGATGGCCCCCATTCACTTTTCTTACAGGAGTATTGTCCTGCACCCGACCCTTGATTACTTCCGCCTCCTGGTCCAGGAAGCGGTCAACTACCTCTGGGCCTTTTTCTATAATGGTCTCCAGTTTGTCGCTGAATTTGTCAAAGCTGGAAAAGTGGAGTCCCATTCAGGTTTCCTCCTTCCGCCTTACACTGATTTCCACATGGTCCGGATAGGAAAAAGGCATGGCTGCATTTAATTGGAACTGCTGTCCTTCATGGGTGATGGTCAGGATGTCGTTGGGAAAGATCTTGATGTCCGGATCCACGCAAAGCCGAAGATCATTGCTCATGTGGAAAGCCCTAGCTTCCTGGCCGCTTTGCAGTTCCTTGCCATACTGGCTCAGTTTGCAGGGAATATCCTTGTATACATCCTGGAGATCATAGACATCAGCGCCGTCTTCATCCACCGCATTCACCTGCCGGGTTACCGTGACCCGGTCCTTGTACATATACCGTGCCAGCAGTTCCCGGCACCGTGCCCAGGGCGGGATCATTGCGGCCACCTCAGTTTCCGGTACAGATTCAGCCGGGAACGAAGTGCTGCCAGATCACTTTCCAGAATGCTGCCGGCCTGAGAAGCATCGGACACGGCAAACTGGTATTCCGTATCGTCCTGCTTGATGGATTTCAGCGCAGAACGGCCGCCGTTTTCCAGATCATCCATCCACCGGCCGATGATTTCGGCTCCTGTCATACACAGAGCCTGGGGAAAATCATCCCGGTTGCAGTAGTCCAGGACTTCCGCCACGAAATATTTGGCATACAGCAGCAGCCGGGCGGCATCCGCTCCTTCCGCAGGTTTTCCACGGATAGTAGCCACATTGCTCTGAATTTCCGCTTCCGCAGCAGCCGGTTCCAGGAACGTAGTCATAAATATCACCTCATTTCAGGCATGAAAAAAGCACCAGGCATTTCTGCTAGGTGCTTGCTTATTTAGTCTTATTTGGCATCTGGATTAGCGGGTTCATACCGAATTCCATGGTCACCAGGATATTGCTTATCATGGCTTACTTCTTCAGCAAAAATCTCGAAAGGAATTCTTGTTGGAAAGGCATCGCAAGTAAAAATGGGTATGTCATTCTTCCATTTTGCTTTTGTATGGTAATGCTTACAAGTCATACATTTGGCAAATCGAAACATTTCAATACCCCCTTTTCCTGAAAATATCTTACCACTTTTATGCTGTAACTACAACGAATACTTGTTACATATGCAGCCAATGCATCAGCAGCAAACTCATATGCATCTAATATAGATGTACTGCATATCGCTTTGTCTAAGTTTCGTTTATAGAATATCCAAAATTTAGATTTACGATCAAAATCTATAATATCTTGAGTCATTAAATGAGCCCATTCATGTGCTGCAATATATTTTAGAGTTGCTTTTCGTGGTAAAATCCCCCGCTGTATAAACGCTTTGATTACATCATTGGCCAGGCCTTTAGAATTAAAGTAAACAGCATTCAAAATCAAATGTCGCCCATTAACTTCCGCAAAGTCAGAAAATCCTAAATCCAACACACTAATCTTATTTAATCCTCCGTTATTACCATAGGATTCATTTACCTCTTGAAAGTATTTCAAGAAAGGTTCAATCACATCAGCATTTTTTAATGCCTTGGCCTCGAAAGTATTGACCTTCATAACATCTTTCACGTATTTTTTCACACGTTCAACGTCATCAGGTTTTTCCACAGGTAAATACCTTGGATCAGTAAGATTAAAGTGAATAGGATCCTTCAGTTTACTGCCAGAAGCCAGCTTATGTGGAATCTTCTCCCCTTCATACACCTTCACCGTATCTCCGCCATTGCTTTCCGGTGTGATATCCACCAGAACAGCCTTGCCGGCATGAGGATTCTTGGGGAGAGCCTGGGCTTTCACCACATACTTTTCATGCCATTGTTTATAATTCATGTCCGCAGGCACATAGTAGTTCCGGCCTTTTTCGTCCCTGGCAATCCGCTTGCCTTCCTGTTTGTGCCCGTCTTCCGGACCGTACAGGCTGCCAGCTATGGTAGACCGGCAGTTGGGGTGCAGGGGCGGCAAATTATCCCCAGGAGAGGCTTCTTCCACGCTCACGATACGTCCATCATGTTCCCGGCAAATCGGCGTTGTACGGTTGTCCAGGGTGGCAATGAACCGGTAGTAATCCATGCCGGCATCTTTGATGCTTTCCAGTGCAGCGCGGTTCTCTACATAGTTAAGCTCCGTCCGCACCAGCCTGGTGGCGTTTTTCGATGCCACGTTCATGCGCTGGGAGATTCGCTTGGAAACAGCCTCGACAGACTCTCCTCTGTGGACAGCAGTAACCATCTCCTGCTTCAGGGTCTGCCCCAGCAGTTTCTGATTCTTCCAGATCCGCTCCGAGTAATTCTTCCCGCTCCAGCGATCCCGCAGCACGTCTTCCAAGCTTTTGCTGGAAACCACCACACGGGGGGATTTCAGCCCTACCGTCCGTCCAATTTCGTACATGGACTGATAATAGTTGTCCTTGTAGGCATCAGAGAGGAACTTCTTCATGGAAGTACTGGTTTTCTGGCCCAGGCTGTCCAGTTCCATCACCGTATCTGAATACAGCTTGTCCAGCCGGCTGATCCGGCTGCGCATGGCCAGGGTGTTGAGTTCCTTCAGGAGCCCCGTATTCCCGGCATTGATCTGTTTTACATACTCCTGGATAGTGTAGCGCCATTCCCGGAATTCCTGCCCCTGAAGAAGCTTCCTGGCTTCCACCTGGCTCAGGTGATTGTCAGCAGCGAACCGTCCGTAAAGGGCCTGGATATCTTTCTGGATTTCAGCCAGCGACCTGGCATAGTACCGGGCCAGCTCTTTTTCAATGGTCTCCTGGGACTTCTTGTGCCAGGCCCGTTCCCTTGCATCGGCCCGCCTGGCCCAGTACTTTTCGCTGTTCATCCAGAATCACTCCCATCAGCCCAGTTTGTGCTTAATGGCTACCAGGCGCACCTGTTTCGGTTCGTATACCAGGTTCCAGTTGGTCCCGTTGGCCAGTTCTGCCCGGGTAGGAGATTCCACGGCAGCGCGGGCCTTGTTGGTCCAGGCAACACCCCGGGGATGCATGATGAAGGCATGGCGGTTGTACAGGATATTGACGCCAGCACCCAGGTTCGGATCCCGGTCCACTTCCGTCTGCACAAAGTCCACAGGGGTTCCTTCCCCGAAAGCAATGGCCCCCTGGCCAAAGAGATAGGTGGTGTAGACGCCATCCGCTACAGGGCAGCCATCATCCACGATTACCCGGCGGTCCTGGTAGGTATCGAATTCCACAGAGTTGGAATCCCGTTCCGTTACGATCAGGTTCTGTTTCTTCAAGTAGGCTTTGGTAGCGGAATGCATAGCCACAGCCGTCAGCCGGTCCTGGGCGTCTCCCATCAGCTGCAGGCCGTCAATAAAGGCGGAAGCAGAGATGTTGGCCGCTTTGCCGGTGCCGCTGGACAGATCCAGCACATGGCTCTTCATAGAGGCAGAAGCAAATACACCGGCCAGGATAGCCAGCAGTTCCTTCTGATACTGGCGGGCCCAATAATCGGCTACCAGGTTACCAATGGCTGCCATAGGATCAGATCCAGCCAGAGCACCGGATAAGTTGGTGGCGCTCCATGCGTTCTGCCGCATGATAGTGGTGGATACATCCTTGTTGGACGTAATTTTGTTCTGTTCGATTTTCGTGCCTTCCACGATGTTCTGTGCATCGCCGTTCAGGTCTTCGAAGAAAGGCATATTGTGAGTCCTGGCCGCTTCACTGGCCAGGGCATCGAATTCCGCAGTCCGTTGGATGATGCCGGACTGGAACAGGGCAGAGCGTTCTGCCGTATGGTTGATCACATAAGGGGAAAACAGTTCAGGGACGATAACGTCCGCAAGAGTCGTACCAGGCATAAATCATTCCTCCTTAAATCTTTACCCCGGCCGCGGCGGCCATTTCCCGGGCTTGTTCGGGGTTTTCTCTCAGCATTTGGCCTTGTTTCGTCAGGTTGAAGGTCTCTTTGGCAAAGGGATTGTCAACCTGCGGACCCGTACCGCCATGGGGCTGGTAGGGATTCGGTTTTTCCTGCTTGAACAGGAAGGGCTTCTCTTTCATGAGGGTTTCCACCTGTTCCTTCAGGCCGGAGACTTTTCCGTCTTCTCCCAGGACGATGGCATCACGTTTGATCAGTCCGGAAACAATATCCAGATCCTGGGCAGAATCTCCCAGGGCCAGCTTGATGGCACTGTCCATCTGGAGATCCTTGAACCGCGCGTCCGCGGCTTCCTTCTGTTCCTTGTTGGCTTTCTGGAGTTCTTCGATCTGAGCTTTCAGCTGTTCGTTGTCTCCCACTGCCTTTTTCAGGGTGGTCAGCTGTTTGTCCCGGTCAGCGATTTGAGCTGCCAGGTCTTTATTTTTCTCATTCACTTCGTTGAAACGGGACTTTGGGATATAAGCCCCGTCCAGGAAGCTTTTCACATGATCCCTGGCGGTTTCCATCTGTTCTTCCGCAATGCCCAGCTGTCTCAGCAATTCTTCAATGTTCATAGATATCTCCTTCCGGTTTTTACCGAGGTTCACCTGCCTCGAGAGGGGATTTCAGCTTATTTTCCGGTTTCCGCAGCCGCGGTTTCCGTCACTCCATAGGCTTTGTTGGTTTCCAGGCATTCCTGGACCATCCGGCAGATTTCATACTCATTCCGGTCCTTGACTTTGGAAATCGGGAAATCCGCTCCAAATTGCTCAATGTAAGCCAGTAGCAGTTTAAGCATTTCCATCACCTCCTTCATCCTTCAGATCATCATAGGGGTCCAGCTTGTCGTTCTGGGCTTTCTCTTCGGCTTCCAGCTCTTTTTCTTCATCGGAAACATCTTCTACAAAAGGATGGTTTTTCAAGAGCGTTTTCCGGCTTACGATTCCTTCTGATTTAGCACACATATCCACCAGTTCCGCATCGTTCCGGATAGCCGTCCGGGTCCAGGTCTGGATGATACCCGTCCTGGCCTTACCCAGCTTGTCCATGCCATGGAACCGCAGGATAGCCCGGATCAGTTCGTTGAAGCTCAGGGAAAATTCCGTTTCAGTCAAGCCGGCTTTCAGTTCCAGCAGAGCGTACAAAAATTTCATGGCCTCGCCAGAAGTCTTGTCCATGCCCTGCTGTTCCGGGTCAACGCCCTGCCCCATACTGAAGATGGCTTTCCTGGTGATGTCCAACATCTTGTCCCGGGCTTCCACCGGAATGTTGATGGTCAGCGTGGAAACGTTCCCGCCGGACCCCGTGCCACCGTCTTCCAGGCTGATGGCCTTGTAGTACTTCAGGTCCTTCAGGAACTGTCCCAGGTCTTCACCACCGTAGTTGGTCAGGACGAAGATCACTTCCTGAATATCTTCTAGGTCATTCAGGAAGCCGGAGAAAACCCGGTCATAGCAGTCAATCAGCTTCTTCACCTGGTCCAGGTCGCTGGTGGCATGGCTGTTGTTCTGGAAGGGAATGAATGGCACCCGGCCGAAATCGTGGTTGAACACATTGGCAGCACCTTCCGGCAGGTCGATGAGGAAAGCCCCGGTAGCAAACCGTGCCCAGGGGACTAAACTGTCCAGTCCTTCATCATTCCTTTTCCGATAGGTCTGGCACTGCCTGTCATCCCAGATTTCATACAAGTCCCACATGCGTCCATCGTCATCAATGTCCTGGTAGGCCCGCAGACAGGCAACCAGGCTATGGTCCAGGTCAGAGGACCATACCGGGATCACCTCTTCTGAAGGGACTACACCCCAGTGGAATTCGTTGTCAGCGCCTTTCCAGTAATGGACCCAGCCGATACCCGCATTGCAGGCATTTACGCACAGCTCCATACATTTCTTCTTATAGGCGTCTCCCAGGTCTTCCAGGATCTGGGCATTGGCCGTGTCGTCCTTCACATCAAACAGCGGAGGGGCGGCGAACATGTAGGAGGCTTTCTGGTTCACCAGGAGCTGATAAAAAGAAAAAGGAATCCGATTATCCGCATTCCGCAGCGGGTTCTCCATGGCTGATTCCCCATTCTTAACTTCCTGCTTCTGCTTTTTGGGAGCATACAGGATATCGTTGTTGACCAAGTAATACCGCCTTGCCGTCATAGCTTGAGCAATGAAAGCAGCATGCCCGGCTGTATATTTTTTGATAAGCTGTTTAGCAGCTTCAATGTTCATAGAATCACCTCAGTATCCTGGCCCGGCCATGAGGCATGCAGGGCTGGAGCCCGTAACGCACCGCATCAATGGCGTGGTTATTCTTGTCCGGGAAAGCGTTGATGAACTGCCCGTCCCGGTTCCGGTCGTATTCATAGCTGCTAAACTCTCTGTAGGTGTTCGGGCATCGGTGCCGATCTATGTAGATGTGGGCACGGCTCTGCAGCCAGTTGATACCGAATCTGACGCTGTCAGGGCCCTTCCTAGCCCCGTTTACGTTGGCCCCATACTCTCGCATCTCGTAGATGGATTTCGGCTCTGCAGAGTCGCCCAGGATGCGTACAGAGGGGTATTTCTTATTGATCATGTCGGCGGCGGCCCGGTTGGTCAGCTTCTGCTGGTAGATCTCATCAAAGATATACAGGTCCTCGTGCTTGGCATCGTAGTGCATGGCCACGAAGGCCAGAGGGTCTACAGCAAAGCCAAAGTCCAAACCAAAATACCGGTGATCGAACTGCTGCAGCTGCTCACTGCTCATGGCTAGGTCTTCCACGTTTTCGAAGACAGCCCCGCCGGTCCCGGTGACTTCTCCCAGGTAAACGTGCTTGTACAGGGTCTCGTTCTTCTGTTTTAGCTTTTCGGCTTCCAGGAAGAACTGTTCCCCCAGCCATTCCCTGGGAACATCCAGGTAGGAAGATGTGTGGACGATCCGGTCGGGGACGTCCAGGGTGGCTTCCTGGTTCACCCAGGAGTCTTTCGACTTGGGCGGGTTGTAGGAGTAGAACACCCAGTATTCAGGGCCGCCACGGAGCAGTGACTGCAACGTAGTGGAGATCTCGGACGGGCCATTGAATTCGGCCAGTTCCTCGAACCAGACAATCCCGAAATATCCGCGAGCAATCTTGATGGATTTGCCCTTGTTCTCTTCATCCAGGCCCCGGAACAGAATTTTCTGTCCCGTGGGAATGTAGGTCAGTTCCAGGGGACTCAGTGTGCTTTTCCAGTAGCCGGCTACCCCCAGGTGTTGGATGGCCCACAGCAGCTGTTCATAGACGGAATTCCGGGTTGTGTTGCCCACCTTCCGGAAGGCCACCCCATTCACGTCTGGGTGCTGCATCATCAGCAGGATGATCTCCAGGCTGAGGAAAGAGGACTTAGTGGAGCCACGTCCGCCCTTGAGCCAGTAGTGGGTGTAGTCATGATGCTTCACGGCCTGGTGGAGCTTCTTGAACGGCTGCGCGATCAGCGTGGAGAGTCTTACCTGGTCACCCATCGTCATCACCGTCCATGTCGTCCACGATGACGGGCACCGGGGCGTTTTCCAGCTTCAGCTTGTCGTTGTAAATTCCGTAGACCCGGCCTAGCAGTTCCGCTGCCTTGTTCCGGTCTCGGGTAGCCACCTTGATGCTCATACGTCTGGCTTCGCTGCACCCGTCTCCGACACCCTCCACCACAATGGTTTCATCTTCCTGCTGGCCTCTCAGAACAGAAGTCAGGTACTCAAGAACTTCTGTGGCGTCGGCAGTCCGCTGGCTCTTCAATTCGGCCAGCCGGGCGTCAATAGCGGATTTAATCCTAGGTTTTCCTAGGTTCTCCAATCCTATTGCTTCAGCAGTCTTTTTCGAGTACCCTGCCTTCCGTGCTGCTTCCGTGGCATTCCCACCGGTTTCGATGTAATAGTCCACAAATTTGGTCTGTTTTTCAGTTAACTTATGAGCCATTACATTTTCACCACCTAAACAAAAAAGACGCCTCAGTGGACGTCTTCGAAAGCATATGGAAAAGGGGCCCATGCCAGGCCCCTTTCCTCCTAGGTTGTGGATCTCAGGAGGTATTGAGTAAGAAGTGCAGGAGCTCGGCAGATTTCAGGTCTGCTGCTCCCAAACTTTCACACTACTATTGTACCATGCCAAAAGCGGTATTTCTGTCGATTTCTGTCGAAATGTGTGCCTAAAGAATTTCACCCTGTTCCTCGCTGGTATCCAGTTCCAAGACTCCCTGGATGGGAGAAGCCTCTGCCCCGTAGACAATGCCTGTCAGGATGTCCAGGGCCCTGCTGTACTTCCGCCGGCAGTAGCTGGTGTCCTCTTCTCCCAGTCGGTTGGCAATCTGTATCCAGGTCAGCCGGCGGGTCTTGTACCCACTCTTCCACCGTAGGATCCTGGCATAATCTCCCGGCATCCGTTGGAGGCCTTTGTCCACCCGTTCCATCAGCAGCTTTTGGTCATAGAACTTTTTCTTTTTGACTTCCAGTCTCTCTTCCAGTTCCTCCTGGCGCAGGCAGAAGGATTCTTCCGGGCTGGCCTTGGAACTTCCGCCATTTTCGCTGTCAGGTCCGTACCGGGTAGTTTTCGGTCCCGGGATAGTATGGAGTGCAGCCGTATCCTGGATGATTTCTTCCTTGAGGATTTCCAGGTTGGCCTGCAGTTCATAGCTGCATTCCAGGGCATATTTGATTCTCTTTCGGTATATCTCCTGTACCATCCTGGGGATGCACCTCCTATTCTTTGTCGTCTTTACCGTACAGATGATCCCGCAGCATCTTGATGCACTGGATGGCTTTGTCCAGGTCCTGTTTTCCGTTTTTGCGTGGATAGCGGTAGAGATACTTTACGGCACAGCCTTCCAGGTAAGCAGCCTGGCCTTCAGATTTCCCCGTCATGATCTGGACAGCTTCGATAGCTTCCCTGCCCCTGAAAGTGTAGTGGTCCGGGTGCCGGATCATGTCTCCCGTGGGCTTCTTCGTTTTGAAATGGAAAGGGCATTGAACCGCAGCTTTTTGGATGGTGTCCCGGAAGATCCGGCAGCGGTAGATGAAGCAGAGCCTCTTGCCGTCCCAGAAGAAATCTTCAAGGTCACAGTAATTATATTTCACACAGCGTTCCTGTTCAGTATTCATCGGATATGGTTCCTCCTCATAAAATCCCGCATGCACTTGTAAGTGCAGAATCGTTTCACCTGGTGATGATAGAAAATCCTCCAGGGCCATTTTCCAGTGGTGCCTTCGAAGTAAGTCAGCTGGCAGTTGGCACACTGGTGGAAAGTACCTACATGGCTCAGCTTGTAGAGTTTCCCGATCATAAACAGTTCAGCTCCTTTGTGATGGCATTTTCCTCATTTTTCAGCCGTTCCCGCAGTTTGCTGATCCGGTCCAGGGCCTGGATCAGTACATCGTGTTTCTGGCTCCTGGTGGAAGATGGATTGAGTTTGACGGACAGGTAGGAAAATTCTGCTTCCGCAGTCCCCAGTTCATTGCTGATGTTCTGAAGCCGTCCCTTCAGTTCTCTCTGTTCTTCGATCATGGCAGTGCCTCCTTTATTTTCCAAACAAAAGGTAAAGGGCCAGAAAGTCCATGGTGATGAACCACAGGACCAGTAGCGTGATGGCTGCCGCGGCCACTATGGGCATCCATTTCCAGAAGCGGTTCATGGCTTCCCTCCTGCTTCCCATTCCCGGTAGAGCCGGAACCAGTCGTTTGCTCCCATGGTTACCTTCCACCCGGTCCCGTTTTTTCGGTGGAATACAGCCGGGATGTTTCCAGTGGTCTTGCCTGCATCCCTGGAAGCCTGGGCCAGGGCATCGTCCAGGTTCAGGTGCTCCACCCGTTTGACCTCGATGTGGATGCCTGGCAAGCCCACCACATCGGCTGCGCCCTCTTCACTGTTTCCACAGTACTGGGCAGATCGCCGGGCCTCATAGCCCTGTGCCCGGCAGAGCCGGACCACTTCCAGCTCTCCGTTCTTGCCTTTCTTTTTTCCGTTGATCAATGGTTTCACCGTCCCTCAGTTTCAATTATCTTCAGCGTCCTCACCAGTTGATGGATGGAAAGGACAACCAACAACTAGTTCACATGGATAATGTAAAGGCCCAAAGCAGCATTTCAGGATTTCATGGGTTTTGCCGTTCAAAATGGGAAAAGCATAATCCCATTCACTGTATTCACAACCTTCGCAGATTTTCTGGTCCATAGTCATTTTCCTCCTGCTAAAATCCGGTGCTGCCGAAGCCTCCGGTTCCCCGGTCCGTTTCGCTGAGTTCATCCACCTGGACCAGTTCTACCGGCACATTAAAAAGCAACTGAGCAATCCGATCTCCATCGTAGATGGCATCATCCTGTATCCAACTGGGGACATCATAGTCTGGGTTTATTTCACGATACAGCATACAAACCTCGCCGCGGTAATCGCCGTCAATGAGTCCCATACCAATAGGACAGACCAGCATTGTTTTTAGCCCCATGCTGGATCTGGCCAGGATGAAGGCATATACGCCTTCCGGCATTTCCAGGGCAAAGCCAAGGGGCGTTTTCGTAGTACATCCGTTGATACCGGGAATGTAATGGAGTTTGCGGCCGGAGTCGTAATACTGGTCTTCTCCCTTTCCGTCAATTCTGGCATAGCAGTCGTAAACAGCAGCTCCCGCCGTTTTCTTTTCCGGCATACGTCCTCCTGGCAGCACTTTGATTTTTACCTTTACCGTCATTACAAGTCCTCCTTTTTCGTTAACCGTTTTTTTGTAATGCGTTAACGCTTTTAAATTTTTGGAAATCACTTTTCAATGTGTCTGCCTGATGGATAGGAGAGGGACATGTGTGTGGGGAGATTTCATCCCCACACATGTTCCCCTATCCCATCAAGGACACATATAGGAATGGACATGACTATATATATAAACTGTCGTGTCCACCTGCGAATAATAATTATCCATTATTATTCTTTACAAGATAGCCATCTCGGGATATTAGTTCTGACTGCTCTCTTAGGTACCGTTTGAGTGTTTTTATCGAAACTTCCAGATATTCCGCTACATCTTCCATTGAAGCCTCTCCAGCTTCGTTTACACAGCAGTCAAATGCAGCTGGGAGCATTTCTTTCTTACTCTGCATCTTTTCCTGCCGGGCTTTGACTCCTTCCTTCCGCCCATCCTCCCGGATGGTCTCGATGCTTCCCTCTTCCGCTGCCATGGCCAAAAGGCCGCTGGCATCCGGTATGTGGATGGGGTACTGGAAAAATACGTTCACCGGAGGGAACTTGGGAAACTCCCGGAGCGTCCCGTCGATCCGCCAGGCGGTAGAAATGTCATCTGGATCCTGGTTCTTCACCCGCAGCTGGATCATATCCAGCATTGCATCCGGATCCCGGGCAAATACCCCGCTGCCGCTGGCCCGGTCCATGGACTTCTTGAAGCCCTGGTTCCCCTTGCTGTGATGGTGGCAGTAGATGACGGCACAGCCCAGTTCCGTACAGATCTTGTCGAATTGGTTGCAGAAATGAGCCATCTGGTCGGCGCTGTTTTCGTCTCCTGTGATGACTTTGTAGATCGGGTCGATGATCACCGCCATGTATTTCTTGTTGGCGGCCCGCATGATTAGCCTGGGGGCCAGCTTGTCCATGGGGATGGCCTTGCCCCGTAGATTCCAGATGTCAATATTCCCCAGGTTGTCTGTAGGCAGATGGAGCGCCCTATACACGTCACGGAACCGGTGCAGGCAGCTGGCCCTATCCAGTTCCAGGTTCACGTACAGCACTCTTCCCTGGGCGCAGTCAAAGCTGCCCAGCCATTTGGTGCCATTGGCAATGGCAATGGTCAGCTCGATCAGAGCAAAGGATTTCCCCGCCTTGCTGGGCCCGGCGATCAGCATCTTATGCCCCTGCCGGAGCACCCCGCCGATCAAAGGATCTGCCAGTTCAGGCATGTTGTCCCACACATCGGCCAGGTCTTCCGGGTTGGGCAGATCATCGTTGACAGTCTCGAACCATTCCTTCCATTCCTCCCAGCTTTGTTTCCCGATGTTGGTATCCACCAGGAACTGCTTGTGGTCACCCCGCCAGCAGCCGGGAATCCGGGATAGCCGGGAGGGGTTCCTGTTCTGCTGGTCGATCTGGAGTCCGTTCTTCTGGCAGACCTTGTACAGGAATTCCACCCGCTGCCGATATTCCACCATGTCTTTGGCATCGATCCGCACCAGGGCATGGAGGCTTTTGCCGCCGCTGTAAACCAGAGTGGCTACCGGCAGCTGGAGAATCCGGATGGCTTCGTTCTGCTTTTCCAGGGAGAGGGAATCCGATTCTACGGTTCGTTGTAAAATGAAGTTGAACAGTTAATCAAAAACAAAAATCCATAGCGAC
>ENA-OROH01000693-OROH01000693.1-human-gut-metagenome-genome-assembly--contig:-NODE-693-length-37200-cov-7.696837_pt1 | contig 37200 bp, 23 predicted proteins | sample MGYA00242125_ERZ509042 | MGnify/ENA primary metagenome ERZ509042 (study PRJEB26280, sample SAMEA2338738) | human gut metagenome | biome: human gut; feature: human-associated habitat; material: faeces... | reverse complement strand
TAGGGCATTTCCAGCACGTCGGGCATGTGGCAGGCGGCGCTGACGTCCAAGATGGCGATCCTGACACCGCCGTTTTCCACCACGTCCAGCACCCGGCTGGCCAAATATCCGGCATTCAGGGCCACTGCCTCCCCAGGTTCCAGGTAGACATTTACCCCCCAGGACTGCTGGGCGTGACGGATACAGTTCTCCAGGGTGCCCAAATCATAGTCCGGGCGGGTGATGTGGTGCCCGCCCCCCATATTGATCCATTTCATTTCGGGCAGAATGTCCCCGAACTTCTCCTCCACCGCCGCTAAGGTGGTTTTCAAATCGTCGGAGTTCTGCTCGCACAGGGTATGGAAGTGAATGCCGTCCAGCAGGGACAGGGTGGCCTCGTCCATCTCCTGGTCCCACACGTTCCGGGTCACCCCCATGCGGCTGCCAGGGGCGCAGGGGTCGTAGATGGCGTGGCCCTCCTGGGTGGAGCACTCCGGATTCACCCGCAGTCCCAGGCTTTTGCCCGCCTGCTTGCCCCGGGGCCCGAAGGCCTTCAGCTGGTGGATGGAGTTAAAGACGATGTGGTCGGCGTATTGCAGGAGCTCCTGAAACTCGTCCTCCCGGTAGGCCCCGCAGAACACGTGGACCTCCCCCTGGGGCATCTCCTCCTTGCCCAGCCGGGCCTCATAGAGGCCGCTGGCCTCGGTGCCAGCCAGATAGGGGGCCAGGAGGGGGTAGAAGTCGTAGTTGGAGAAGGCCTTCTGGGCCAGCAGCACCCGGCACCCGGTACGCTCTGACAGGGCGGCGAGCACCTGGCCGTTTTCCCGCAGCCGCTCCTGGTCGATCACATAGGCAGGGGTGGGAAGCTCAGCAAACAGGGCTTTGGGGTCGTAGTTTCCAAGGCCCGCAAACTGTGGATCTTGTAAGGTCTTATATCCCATCAGTCCACCAGCACGGGGTTGTGGTTCTCGTTGCGGGGCAGGCCGTACTTGTCCAGCGCGTCCAGGAAGGGATCGGGATCAAACTCCTCCACGGTATGTACGCCCTTCTGGGTCCACTTGCCGGTGAGCAGCATGAGAGCGCCGCACATGGCGGGCACGCCGGTGGTGTAGCTGATGGCCTGGCTGGCCACCTCCTTGTAGCACTCCTGGTGGTCGCACACGTTGTAGATGTAGTAGGTCTTGTCCTTGCCGTCCTTCTTACCGGTGAAGATGCAGCCGATGTTGGTCTTGCCGTGGGTGCGGGGACCCAGGCTGGCGGGATCGGGCAGCAGGGCCTTGAGGAACTTGATGGGCACGATCTGCTGGCCCTCAAACTCGATGGGAGTGGTGGACAGCATACCCACGTTCTCCAGACACTTCATGTGGGTCAGATAGCTCTGGCCGAAGGTCATGAAGAAGCGGATGCGCTTGACCTCGGGGATGTTCTCGGCCAGAGACTCGATCTCCTCGTGGTGCAGCAGGTACATGTCCTTCTCACCCACCTGGTCGAAGTTATATTCCCGCTTGATGCTCATGGGGGGGATCTCCACCCAGTGGCCGTCCTCCCAGTAGGAGCCGGGGGCAGACACCTCACGCAGGTTCACCTCGGGGTTGAAGTTGGTGGCGAAGGGGTAGCCGTGGTCGCCGCCGTTGCAGTCCAGAATGTCGATGGTGTCGATGGTGTCAAACTCGTGCTTCTTGGCGTAGGCGCAGTAGGCCTGGGTCACGCCGGGATCGAAGCCGCAGCCCAGCAGGGCGGTGAGGCCAGCCTTCTCAAACTTCTCCCGGTAGGCCCACTGCCAGGTGTAGTCGAAGTAGGCAGAGAATCCCTTCTCCTTGCAGCGCTTCTCATAGGCGGCCTTCCACTCGGGCTCCTCAATGTCCTCGGGCTCGTAGTTGGCGGTGTCCATGTAGTTGACGCCGCACTCCAGGCAGGCGTCCATGATGGTCAGGTCCTGGTAGGGCAGGGCGATGTTCATCACCAGGTCGGGCTGGTAGCTCTTGATGAGGGCAACCACTTCCTCCACCCTGTCGGCGTCCACCTGGGCGGTGGTGATCTTGGTGGCGGTCTTGCCGGCCAGCTCGGCGGCCAGGGCGTCACACTTGGACTTGGTGCGGCTGGCGATGCACAGCTCGGTAAAGACCTCGCTGACCTGGCAGCACTTGCGGATGGCTACATTGGCCACGCCGCCGCAGCCGATGACTAATACTCTGCTCATATTTGTTTCTCCTTTTATGTGAAATAGTGGGTTTCCTTACACTTTGGGTCTCACTTAGACAGGGCCAGCAGCAGCTCCCGCAGCACCTTGCAGGCGGTGGCGGTGGACACGCCGCTCTGGTCCAGCATGGGGGCCAGCTCGTTGACGTCCGCCCCCACCACGTTGGTCTTAGCCACCAGCTGGATGGCCTCCAGCAGCTGGGGGAAGGTAACGCCTCCCGCCTCGGGGGTACCGGTGCCGGGGAAGACAGAGGAGTCCAGGCAGTCCAGGTCGATGGTGAAGTACACCGGCGTGCCGCTGAGAGCCAGCCACCGGGTCAGCTCCTCCAGACCCTGGAAGTCGAAGGGGTGCAGGTCGGTGTGGACTTTGGCAAAGCGGAACTCCTCCCGGTCGCCGCTGCGGATGCAGAACTGGTGGATGCGCTCATCCCCCACCAGCTCATGGCAGCGGCGGATGACGCAGGCGTGGCTGAGCTTGGCCCCCAGGTAGTCGTCCCGCAGGTCGGCATGGGCGTCAAAGTGGATGACGTGGACATCGGGGTAACGCCGCTGGACCGCCCGGAAGCTGCCCAGAGTCACCAGATGCTCGCCGCCCAGCAGCAGGGGCAGCTTGCCCGCGGCCAGGATATCCTCCGCGCGGGTCTCAATGTCCAGAAGGGCCAGCTCCGCGCTGCCAAAGCACAGCTCCAGATCGCCGCTGTCGAAGATGCGGCAGTCGGTGAGGTCCTTGTCCTGGTAGGGGCTGTAGGTCTCCAGGCCTAAGCTCTCGTGGCGCATGGCGGAAGAGCCGAAACGGGCGCCGGGACGGAAACTGGTGGTGGAGTCGAAGGGGGCGCCGAAGAGGACGATCTTTGCCTCTTCAAAACTGCTGTCGCAGCCGATAAAGGTCTCAATATTCGGGTTCATTACTCTACTTCCTCCAACATCTCCTCCAAAAACGCGGGCAGGAAGAAGGCTCCCGCGTGGAGGCGGACGGTATAATACTTGGTTTTCAAGTGCAGCTTGAGCCACTTCTCCCGGTCGAAGTCATCGATGGGGTGGTACTTCTTGCTGGCAAAGCCGAACAGCCAGTAGCCGGCGGCATAGGTGGGGATGTGGGCCTGGTAGACCCGGCTGATGGGGAACGTGTTGACGATGCGCTTGTGGCTGCGCTGCATGGCCTGGGCGTCGTGGCGGTAGAAGGGGCTGCCCTGCTGGTTTACCATAATTCCGTCGTCCTTCAGGGCGTTATAGCAGATGCCATAGAACTCCCGGGTGAAGTAGCCCTCGGAGGGGCCGAAGGGGTCGGTGGAGTCCACGATGATCAGGTCGTACTGGGCCTTGCGGCGGCGGATGAAGCGCAGGGCGTTGTCAAAGTAGATGTGCACCCGCTTATCGTCCAGACGGCAGGCGTTTTCCGGCAGGTACTCGCGGCAGGCGTTGACCACCTGCTCGTCCATCTCCACCAGGTCGATGGACTGGATGCACTCATACCGGGCCAGCTCCTTCACCACGCCGCCGTCTCCCGCGCCGATGACCAGCACGTCCTGGACATTGGGGTGGACGGCCATGGGCACGTGGGTGATCATCTCGTCGTAGATGAACTCGTCCCGCTCGGTAAGCATCACGTTGCCGTCCAGGGTCAGCACCTTGCCGAACTCCGGGGTGTCGTAGATGTCGATCTGCTGGTAGTCGCTCTTCTTGGAGTAGAGGTGCCGGTTGACCCGCAGGCTGTGCTTGACGTCAGGGGTATGAAATTCACTAAACCACAGTTCCATCAGCCCACCTCCTGGGTCAGAATGTTGATGTGCTCAATGTCCGGGTCCTCAGGGCCGGTCATGGAGCAGCCCTTGGCCTTGGCGTACTGGATGTACTCCAGAATTTCCTTGGTAATACGCTCGCCGGGGGCCAGGATGGGGATGCCCGGGGGGTAGCACATGACAAACTCGCTGCACACCTTGCCTACGCTGTCCTCCAGGGGGACGCTCTCCTTGTCGGCGTAGAAGGCCTCCTGGGGGCTGGTGACCACCTCGGGGTCGATGTACTCCTGATTCATCAGGCCGCTGCTGTCGGTCTGGTAGCGGCGGCGGATCTCCGCCAGGGCGCTGACCAGCCGCTCCAGCTCCTGGTAGCGGTCGCCGATGGACAGATAGGCCAGGATATTGCCGATGTCGCCAAACTCAATTTGGATATCGTACTCGTCCCGGAGAAGGTCATAGACCTCGATGCCCGCCAGGCCGATGTCCCGGGTGTGGACGGAGAGTTTGGTGGGGTCAAAGTCGAAGATGGAGTCCCCGTTCACCAGCTCCCGGCCGAAGGCGTAGTAGCCGCCCACGGCGTTAATTTCCTCCCGGGCGTACTCCGCCATGGCCACCACCTGCCGGAACACCTGCTTGCCCCGCAGGGCCAGGTTCCGGCGACTGATGTCCAGACTGGACATGAGCAGATAGCTGCCGGAGGTGGTCTGGGTCAGGTTGATGATCTTGCGCACGTGGCCCTCCTGGATAGACGGACCGGTGAGCAGCAGGCTGGACTGGGTGAGGCTACCGCCGCTTTTGTGCATGGACACCGCCGCCATATCAGCTCCGACGGCCATGGCAGAGACGGGCATGTTTTCGCCGAAGTAGAAGTGGGTGCCGTGGGCCTCGTCGGCCAGGCAGTACATCCCCGCCTCGTGGGCCATCTTCACAATGGAGCGCAGGTCAGAACAGATGCCGTAGTAGGTGGGGTTGTTCACCAGCACGGCCACCGCGTCCGGGTTCTCCCGGATGGCCTTGGCCACCTGCTCCCGCTTCATACCCAGGGAGATGCCCAGGCGGTGGTCCACCTCCGGGTTCACATACACGGGAATGGCGCCGCACAGCACCAGGGCGTTGATGACGCTGCGGTGGACGTTGCGGGGCATGATGATCTTGTCCCCCCGCTTGCACACCGACAGCACCATGGTCTGTACCGAGCTGGTGGTGCCGCCCACCATCAAAAAGGCGTGGGCAGCCCCGAAGGCGTCGGCGGCCAGCTCCTCCGCCTGTCGGATGACGGAGATGGGGTGACACAAGTTGTCCAGGGGCTTCATGCTGTTTACGTCAATGCTGACGCACTGCTCCCCCAAAAACTCGGTCAGCTCCGGGTTGCCCCGCCCCCGCTTGTGGCCGGGCACGTCGAAGGGCACCACCCGCATCTGCCGAAAAGTCTGCAGTGCCTCGTAGATGGGGGCCCGGTTTTGATCCAGAATACGTTCCTTTTCCATTGGCCAACACCTCACCAAAACAAAAAACACAAGCTGCATTTGTACAGCTTGTGTTTGAATCAGCAGATATGCCCGCCCTGCCCTCTCCAGGATTTTACAATTTTCCCGTCAGAACGGGGACTTCGGGTGCGGAAGGGCTTGGGGAATATGATTCTGGTACTGAGAGTCTATATAGCAACAAGATACTTTTACTACTCTTATTGACCGTTTCACAAGTCTGCGCAAATACGCATTTCGGTTATAAAGTAACCAACTTATAAAATTTGAGCTTTTAACTCAATCAATAAGGCGGTATACCCGCCAATCGGCAGTGGACCCGGCTGTCCGTATGGCCTTAACTCCCGCAGGAGTGGTCCCAGTATGCTTGGCCAGATAAACTCCAGTCAAATTATTTTCTTTATACCATGAAAACAGACCTCTGTCAATGCTCCTTTTTGTGTGGTGCAAAATTTCTGTTTTCAGGCAGACCTGTAAAAAATCGGAGGAGACCTGCCATCCGGCCTGTCTCCTCCTTCTCTTATTGCTTCATTACGACCCGCAGCGCCTTACACACCGAGCCGCTGATCACGCAGCCCAGCACCGCCTCGATCACAGCCTGGATGCCCACATAGGCGGCCACAAACAACAGGATGTTGTCCTGGAACTTGGCCATCAGCTCCTCCCCCAAGAGGGCCTGGAGCGTGGGGGCGTTCAGGAAGATGATCACCAGCACCGTCATATAGAACAGGGTGTTCAGCACCGGCGCGGCCAGTCCTCCAATGTAGTAGGAAATGGTCTTGCTCCGGTCGATCTTGTGCACGGCCCGGAAAATCCAGCCCACACAGATGCCCATCAGGATGCGGGGAATGATCGTATTTACAAAGCTCAGCAGTACCACCGTGCCGCCGGTGTAGCCCGCCAGAAACAGGGTGCTGAACCCGGTCTTGATGGCCGTGTAAAAGCTGATACAGCCCATCACACCGCCCAGAACGCCGCCGGCCAGAGGCCCCAGCATCATGGCTCCCACGGCCACCGGCACCGTCATAATAGACGCATACTGTCCGGGCAGCGGGATCATGGCCAGACCTGTGATGTTCATCATCAGCAGGATGCCCACCAGCAGCGCCAGTTCAATGAGATACGTGAGCTTCGTCTTTGTCTTACCCATATTCAATTCCTCCTGCTGCCGCTCCTCTCCACGGAGGATGCAGCGCATTTTTTGGCATTTCGCCAGCGGCTATTATACTATGGCCTATTCGGATTTTCAAGGCACATCTTTCCTCGTTTTGTCAACGGGAAAGCGGCCTGCTCTGCCTGTGGCTCTTACAGCATCCTCTTCTTTTTTCCGATACAGGGACCATTCTCTTTAAAATAAACCCTTGACAAACAAAATCGCCCTCCATATAATTACCAATGGTAACTATATGGAGGGCATATAAATGGAAATCAAAACAATCAAGGCGCTGCTTGACGCGTGCTATCAGGCCAAGCGGATCCGGGACCTGCTTCCGGCGCTGCCGCAAGGCGTCACTCCGTCCTATATTCACTATCTGGATACCATTGAATCACTGGAACAACAGGGAACTCGGGTGAAAGTGTCCGATATCAGCGATGCGTTGAATCTGCCCCGCCCGGGCGTGACCCGAACCGTGAAGGAAATGCAGGCCAAGGGCTATCTCTGCAAGCAAACCTCTCCTGAGGACGGGCGCATCACATACATTTCCGTCACCCAGGCAGGAAAACAGCTGTCCAAACGGTACAACGAGCAATATTTTAGCCGTCTTGCCCCGCTCCTCAGCGATATTTCCCAGGAGGATGCCGCCTGCACCATTCGAACCATTGAGCGCTTTTATGAAGTCATGTCCAAGGGAGGGATCACCGTTGAATAATCAGAACGCTGATTTTACTCAGGGCAGCATTTTAAAAAAGCTGTTTTGGTTTATGGTGCCCATCCTTGCGCACTCATTTTGCAGGCTGCTTACGGAGCTGTCGACCTGTTGGTTGTGGGCCGGTTTGGTTCCACATCCGGCCTTTCGGCCGTCTCCACCGGAAGCCAGGTGCTGAATTTAGTCACCTTTGTGGTAACACAGCTTGCCATGGGCATTACCGTTCTGATCGCACGGTATCTGGGCGAAAAACGGCCGGAACAGATCGCCCCTCTTCTGGGGGGCGGCGCCTTGGTGTTTGCGCTGATCTCTGTGGGGTTGTGCATTCTTCTGGTGTGTTTTGCCCGGCCCATTTCCATCCTGATGCAGGCTCCCAAAGAATCTCTGGATCTCACCGTGAGCTATATTCGTATCTGCGGAAGCGGCATTTTCTTTATTGTGGCCTATAACCTCCTCTCCGCTATTTTTCGAGGCCTGGGCGACAGCAAATCTCCTCTTCTGTTCGTTTTGGTGGCCTGTGTGGTCAACATCTTCGGCGATCTTTTCCTGGTGGCGGGGCTTCATATGGATGCGGCAGGCGCCGCCCTTGCTACCGTTTTTGCCCAGACCATCAGCGTGATATGCGCGGTGGTAATCCTGCTGAAAAAAGGCCTCCCTTTCTCCCTAAAACGCTCCGACTTCCGTTTTAACCCACAGTGCCGCAAATTTCTTGCCATCGGTCTGCCCCTGGCTCTCCAGGAATTTTTGACCCAGCTCTCCTTCCTGGCTCTGTGCGCCTTTGTCAACCGCCTGGGGCTGGAGGCTTCCTCCGGGTACGGTGTGGCCAGCAAGATCGTCAACTTTGCCATGCTGGTGCCCAGTGCCTTGATGCAGTCCATGGCCTCCTTTATCTCTCAGAATATTGGGGCAGGCAACCCCAAGCGAGCCAAGCAGTCTATGTTTACTGGGATCGGCGTAGGCCTTGGATTTGGCTGCGTGGTCTTTGCCCTGGTCATGCTCAAGGGCGATGTCCTTGCCGGCTTTTTCTCCACTGACGCCGCTGTCATTCAATGCGGATTTGACTACCTGAAGGGCTTTGCCCCGGAAACCATTGTGACAGCCGTTTTATTCAGCATGGTGGGCTATTTTAACGGCAATCAAAAGACTGTCTGGGTCATGGTCCAGGGTTTGGTACAAACCCTGCTCGTCCGCCTTCCTCTGGCGTACGTGATGAGCATTCAGCCCAACGCCAGTTTGACAAACATCGGCCTTGCCGCGCCGGCCTCCACAGCAGTGGGTATTCTCCTAAATGTGGGATTTTATATCTACCTGAACCGAAAACAGGCCAGAGAAATGCAGCATTTGGCCTGAGTATCTTCCAAGCTTGAATTTTATATCGCTTCTCCACGGAATGTGCACTCACATTTAACCGTTGCTTGCTGCCTCTTACAGAGTCAGTCCTCACTGCGCCGCCCCAGAAGTCCTCTATCCCATTTCTCATTACAGCAATAAAAACCTCCTGCCAAAGGCAGGAGGTTTTTATTGCTTATTCAGCAGAAACTGAACTTACACTCACACTGTGCTGCATCAGAGGATCAAACTTCGGGTTTCTCCAGTTCAGGCAGCGGGGGCACTTTACCGCAATCGGTGCAGATATCCTGCTCCGAAGCACCGTTGCAATTGACATAGCTCTCGCCCACGGTGGCAACGGCGCCAAATTCCACAGGAACCGCCACGCAGATATCCTGGGTAATGGTGAAGAAACAGGATCCGTTCTTCACGCCTCCGCATACCTCACGGCCGGGAGTAACCACGGGATTACCGCAGCATTTGGTGGTGGTAATACCGGTCTGGGCAAAAGGAGTTACGGTGACAGGAACGCAGATGGATGCAGACTGATAGCCCACAGCGGGACAAGTCTGAGATTCATTGAGCAGTTCAGGATTTAAAGTGGCCATAAGAAAAGCTCCTCGTATAATATGATTTGCAGACCGTTTTGTAAGTGTGTCTGCTTAGTCCACTTGTTAGATTAGATATCAGCAGGCTTAGAGATGCCCATGATACAATAGCTGTAGGACAGCAGGGTCAAGTTCTGAAATCTCCCGTTGAACCGAAAGGTTGCTTCACGGAAAGTCCGTTCCCCTGAGCCGGAAGTTAGCTGCAAACTCATTGGCTGTTTGCCCGAGTGTAAAGTCATCAACACCGACCGCATTTCTTGCGACGGTTCTCTGCGAGTCACTCTAGCACTGACAGCCGCGCCGGACATCGTTTCCAATCCCACTGACATTGTGCTGGTCCTGGACCGCTCCGGCAGTATGGCCGGGGCGCCGCTGGCAGATATGAAGCTGGGCTCCAAAACCTTCATTGATCTGATTGACGAGGCCACCGACAGCGACCAGGACGGCCAGATCGGCTCGGGCAGCCGCATGGGTGTGGTCAGCTTTTCTAACACTGCCGCGGCCAATGCCCAGTTGACCACCTCTGTGGACACGCTGAAGACTGCGGTGGACGGCCTGTCCGCCGGGGGGAGCACCAATCACGCAGACGCCTTTGCCAAAGCAATTCAATTGTTTGACCCAGCCTCTTCCAATGCCAAGGTCATAGTCCTGTTTACCGACGGCAACACCACCATCGGTGCGCCTCCCGCTCCTGTGGCAGCTGCGGCCAGAGCCCAGGGGATCATCATTTACTGCATCGGACTGATCGGCTCCGATGGTCTGGATATCACCGCCTTGAACAACTGGGCCACCGACCCGGACGCTTCTCACGTTGCTGTGACTCCAAATGCTGCCGACCTGGAAGAGCTTTTCGCGGAACTGGCTGCCAACATCTCCAAACCAGGAGCAACGGAGATCGTCATTGACGAGGCGGTCAATCCAGACTTTGTAATTACCAGCATCTCCTCCCCTACCAAAGGGTCTGCCACCATGCTGGATGCTCACTCCCTGCGTTGGAATATTGCCCAGCTGGGAGTCACCACCAGCGAAAGTGCATCTCTGGATTTCTTTATCCGCCATGTGGGGCAGCAATCTGGAACCAAACTGGTCAATGAGTCCATCACTTATTCGGACAAGGAAGGAAACGTAGTTTCCTTCCCAAAGCCTATGGTATCTGTGGAGTGCGATATCGTGGTGCATCCCGAACCTTGTCCTGAGCCGGTGGATCTGACCGTAGAGGGCTGCCAGGACTCTGTTTTGGTGGACTTGGGCGATGTCTACCTGGAGTCTCAGGGAAGGATCATCCAAATGGACGTGACCATTCAAAATGTCTGCCCGGGAAAACGGGTGGCTTTGGCGGCAATTCTTACTGAGGTAGACCAGGACGGCATGGAGCACCAACGAGGCATGAAGGCCTTCACCATTCCGGCCCACAGCGCCCCCGTGTGTCGTGACGTACTGGTCAAGTGCATCAAATTTGTTGTTCCAGAGGACTTGAGTGTATCCGGCGGAGCCATGTGCAGTCCCCGCAAGTTTAAAGCCCGCTTTCTGGCCAACAACATTGATACTGACTACCGCTGCTGTGAATCCACGATGACACTTTGACTCATCCACTTGCCCACCACCGCTCATAGGCGGTGGTACATAATACGTCAAGAGTTTAAGTCAGATCCGCACCCTTCAACACGGGTGCCGCCGCTGCCAGAAAACAAAGCAAACCGCCCTTTTCAAACGAAAAAGGCGGTTTTTGTGGAGCTGCCAGGCAGATTCAAACTGCCGGCCTCATCCTTACCAAGCGATTTTTGCCGTTTTTTATGATAATTTCCGCTTGTTTTTAGTGGTTTCTATTCCGAACAACATCATTTCCAGAACTTTCTCAGAGCGCAATCTCCGTTGTTTCCACGCCTGTCTGTGGTGGAAATGTGGTCAACCAGCGATTTGTGCAAGCTCTGCTTGCACAAATCTCATCGGCGCAGCACAGCGGAGAACCCTACAATTTCTTCGAGAATCAACATAGTCGTCAAGAGGATGGTATCATAATTTGATACCATCCTCTTCGCAAAACAGGTGCACTACCCGCATCCATATTTTGGGCTGCTGTAAACAATAAAACTCCCGTTTTTGTCGGGAATCAAGTAATCTATTTCGCTTTGGGAGCAAAGGCGATCACGATTGCACTTGGACCGGTATGTGTTCCGATCACACATCCCAACTGACCGATTTGCAGTTTATCTCGATTATCTCCGAAAATTGCAGCACTATCTTCCAAATAGTCTTTCACTGCACCATCATCCGTATTTCCTGCATAGATTTTTGCCACAGGCAACGAAAAATCAATGCCACCGCAGGAGGCGATGCTCTCACTCATAAGTTTATGGCTTTGCCTAATTCCTCTGGCTTTACCCACGGTTTCCAATTTACCTTCAGCATTCAAGGTCAATACAGGTTTTATGCTGAGCACACCGCCGACAAATGCACTTGTCTTGGAAATTCTACCGCCTCGCTTCAGATATTCAAGGGTTTCCACCCGGACAAACAGGCGCACCCGTTTCTTCAGCGATTCCAGATTTGCGAAGATTTCCTCTGCGTTTTTCCCCTCATCACGAAGCTTGATTGCCTGTTGAAGCAAAACCTGTTCTCCTGCGGTAGCAGATAGGCTGTCCACCACAAACACCTTGCCAGGATACTCTTCGGCAGCAAACACAGCACTCTGATAGGTACCAGACAAGCCGCTTGAAATTGTAATCAAGACTACATCATCACCGGCAGCAACTGCATCCCCAAATAACTCGCTGAACTCTTCCACATTGACCTGACTGGTGTATGCCAACTCCTTATTTACAACCAGCTTTTCGTAAAATTCATCCGAAACGATGTCAACTCCATCTCTGTATTCCTTTCCGGCAAGTGTAGTCTTTAACAGAGCAAATCCAATGCCATATTTTTCGGCAAATGCGACTGTAATATCAGACGCAGAATCCACAATAATTTTAACGCTCATTTTGCCTCCTATTGAAGTTACTTATTTAGAAAATCTCTGATTTTGAATTTCTATCCACTTCAGTCTGTATCAAAATTTTTCGTAGCCCACCAGCAAACCGCCGCGTTCGGCGTAGTAACTGCACAGGCCGAGATTCTTGCCAATTTTCACAGTCACATTGGGAAGTTCTGTTGCGATCATCTGCTTCAAAGTCTGCGCCGCGGTTTCATTGCGGCAATGGGCGATCTGCACTTTGCCGCTTTTCAGGCCATATTCCTTCAGATGTTTTAAAATCGTGGTCAAGGATTTCCCCTCGCCACGGCACTTGTCCGTAGGCTCTAATGTGCCCACGTCCCTGGCCTTGCCGACGATCCGGATACCCAGAACGCCCGCGATTTTTGCCACAGCGGGAGATACGCGCCCGTTGGCAGCAAAGTTATTGAGAAATCCCAGCATGAACAGCAATCCCGTCTTCCGGGTGTATTCCGGCATCACTGCGCAAATTTCCTCATAGGTCTTGCCTTGACAGATCAATTCTTCCAGCTTCACGGGGTGCTATACCTAATCACTGAATAAGAGTAATGGACTTTTCCCACAGAATGATGTATAATATTTTTCGGAAATTGCAGGAAAGAAAGGCTGTTTTGTCAATGGAGCATGAACTGAGAATCGCCGTTGTAGATGATATGGAGCAGGACCGTATTCAGATCATGGAAGAAACGGATGCGATTCTGAGCCGTGCAAAAATTGCCCACAGCATTGACTGCTATGCAGATGCCGAAGCTCTTCTGGACGCGATCCAGGGAGGCAGGAAGTATCACCTTCTTCTGCTGGATGTGCTGATGGACCAAATGGATGGCATGGCCCTTGCCGCAGAACTGCGGAAAGAGGGCGATCCTGCCGCTATCATTTTTATTTCCATCAGTCAGGAGATGGCCCGCCGGGGCTATAAAGTGGAAGCGTCCCGTTATCTGATAAAGCCACTGGATCGGGAGGAACTGAAGGAAGCCTTGCTGTATTGCCATGAGAAGTGGCAGTACAAAAAAGAAATCCTGTTGCCAACCGATCATGGTCAGCACAGGACTTCTTTTTCGGATATTCAGTTTGTGGAAGCCTTTGACCGCGGAACCCGGTTTGTCCTGTCGGATGAAACCGTGGAAAGCAGGCTCAAATTCAGCCAGGCGGAGGCCCTGCTCCCCAAATCCTCTTTCATCATGTGCCACCGGGCATATGTGGTTAACCTTGCGCTCACCAAGCGAATCTGTCCGTATGAATTTACGATGAAATCCGGCGCGGCGGTTCCCGTCAGCCGACTTCGTTATAATGAGATCAACCGGCAGTTTATGGACTTCTTCCGGGATTAATTCAGAGGAATGACAATTTCCACAGTGAAGGCGCTGTCCGTTGCTTCTTCCAAAATCACGCCCTCATACTTCTCAACGAGATTGCGGATGATTTTCAAACCCAAACCGTGCTTCGGCACGTTTTCTTTTTTTGTTTCTTCTTTCGCAGTCTGAGGATCAAAGCTGTTCTCACAGAGGAGCGCGAGATACCCGGCCTTTTCATGGATGCGCAGCTTTACATAGGGGGATTCGGTATTGGATGCCGCGGAAACGGCATTGTCCACAATGTTCATCACCAGGGCGCACAGGTCGGGATCAGACAGCCGCAGCCGGGCGGGGGCTTCCACTCTGGGGACCTCTACCCGGATACCCGCATCCACTGCAGCACCCAGCTTGCCGTTGAGAATAATATCCAGCATTTCATTTCCGCTCTCCACTACAGGGCGGATTTTCTGATTCTGCCCAATCAGCTCGGACAGATAAGCAGTCCGCTTCTCATCGCCGCCCATATCATGGAGGGTGTGAAAATGACGGAGCATATCGTGCCGGATCATCATGACCTCCTCATGCTGGCGGCGCAGGTTTTCGTAACTGGACATGGTCAGTTCTTTCCGCTGCTCCATCAGGTGCTGCTCGGCACGGTGGTTCAGTTCTGCTCTGACAGCCTCTATAACAGCAGTGACAAGTGCGGCAACAGTGACACCGGACAGGGTGTGGGTATAAACATAGTGAATTTGACCATTGCGCAGGTTCAATGCAATCTGCTCCAAGACAAAGCCTTTATGCACGAAGAAAATCTGAACCGCCCAGCTCACGGCAATCCCGGCAAAGGCCAGAGGAATAAAGACACGGTAGAACCAATTCTCCTTTCTCCACCACAGAGTACCCATTACCATCACCATAACAAGGCCGATAAAGGCAAGCCATAAAGGCAGACCGTTGGTCAGGAACACAAAGGGGGAGTAGATGGAATTGAAGGTGGGAAACAGTGCGAGAGAAAGGCTGTTAGCCACCACGGAGAGGGCGTATCCGGCCACGGGAATCCAGAGGAGCTTCCGGTGGGAGCCGCCCCGCAGAGCCAGGAAGCACAGCAGACCCAGGGTAGAGATCAGCGGCAGAGTCGCATCCTGCATATTGGTGTTGGTAATAAAATAGCGGGAATAGAAACTGGTTCCGATTAACTCACTTGCCATCCAGTGAAATGCAACGACTGCAAGGCAGAGAATGCTCCAGTCCCGGCTGAGGATGAAACCCGCCAGCAGAATTAGAACAATCAGGAAGGCTGCGGTACTGATCAGGGCGGTCTGGAAGGTTTCGGAGATCAGACCGCTTTCGTAGGCGTAGCCACAGTAAAGCCGGACAGGGGCAGGCCATGCGGTGACAGAGCTGGTTTCCGACCATTCCGGGAAGGACTGGGCGATGGTCAAGGTTTTACCCTGATAATCGGCGGGCAGGCTGATGGTGATGGGGTCCTCCCGTAGCCACTGGCTCATGGGCAGTGTCACATGGCCGATCCGGTTGTCCAGCTCCGGGCAGTCGGTGTAGATCAGGGTATCATCCAGCCAGACGGAGAATTGCCATTCCAGCGTGTCCAGCTGCAGTGTGGGGCTGTCCAGATCTTCCTCCATCACACGGGAGAGATAGAAGGTCTGCCCCAGCTCCAGCCCGGAATATCCGCCGAAGCCGTCGGGCTCCAACTCGGTTCGGATGTCCCCCTCCTGTGTATAGACCGTCCAGCCCTTGCTGTCAAATTCCTCCGGGTTGATAACCAGGCTGTCCTCCCGGGAAACCAGCGACAGGTCCAGAGAAACATCTTTCATAGGGCTTACATAGATCATCAGGAACGAAGCGCAGAGCAATGTCATGAGCAGCGCGATCATCATGGGAGCATACTGTTGTATCCGGTTTCTCAAAGGGAAACACCTCCTCTCTGTACTTTCCAGTTTTAATCATAATTACGAAATCCTATAGGAAGATATCCTCGTCGCCAGAGCAACGCCCGGCATGCTATACCTAATCAAAGATAGCCGCTTCGGAATCCTCGCTGGGAAGCTGGCTGTACCGGTAGAGAATGACGGATAGTTGCTCTCGGGTCAGTGCCCCTTCGGGTTGGATTTTTCCCTCTCCGCTACCGGCGATGATCCCTGCTCCGCAGGCCCACTGCATGGCGGGGATGGCATATTCGCTGATATCAAAGGCATCCTCATAGGATAGAATATTGGTGTCTTCGCCAACGCTCACGTCAACGTTGTGTTTCTGGGCATATCGCCACAGCGCGGTGAGCATCTGCTGACGGGATACCGTATCCTCCGCTCCAAAGCAGCCATCGTCATAGCCAGTCATCACGTTCTCGGAAACAGCCCATCGGATCGCCTCGGTGTAAAGGTCATTCTCTGCCACATCCGTGAAGCTCAGCACATAGTTGACCACCGGCTTGCCCGCCATGGTCCACAGTGCGTTTGCCAGTTCGGAACGGTTGACAATTTTTCCAATGCCAAGGGTGCCGTCAGCTTCGGCCGTCAAAAGTTTGTTCACCAGACAGTAGTTTCTTCCCTCGTGATACCACGCCGTATCTGGGAAACCATAGTCCCTGCCGGTGGTGGTTGCGTAATAAGGAACCATGATTTTATTCAGTGCCTGAACCCAGCTCTGACCGTTGGCGCGCTTGACGTCCAGCGTGTTGATCATCACATCGCGGGTGCGCAGCCGATTGCCGGTCTCGGGGCTCATAATGCTGCTGACGGTGCTGATCACATAGTGCTTGCCATCCACCTTGCCAAGGTAAAGCATCTCATGACCGGAAAAGCACAGGGCGGCACCCAAAGGCAGTTCGTCCAGAATTTGGAGTTTTTCCTCCAAAGACATATAGGTCGTATCGATCTTCTCGATGCTCATGTTCCACTGCCAGTTGCCGTTACGTCCGATATCCAGACCGAAGCAGGAATAGATGGTGCGGACCAGTCCGGAGCAGTCCTCCACATCCATCATGCCGCCCCAGCCGTAGGCGTCGCCAAGATTGTTCAGGGCCACCACGGCGATGTTCTCCATGGTCAGGGGCAAATACCCCACACTGACCTTGGCGGTTTCCGGCAGGAGGGCCATCTGCTTTTCATAGCTGCCGTCCTCCCGGCGTACCGGCAGATAGACCACATAGTTGTGATAGGGATAGCGGTTGTTGACCAGCTGATCCGATACCAGACCCGTTACCAGCTCCAGCGTAGTGCCCTGCGTCAGCATCCTACGGGCAGTGTCTGGGGCGGAGTTGGAAGCATCGGTATATTCCTTGTTGCCATAGACCACCAGAACCTTGTCGGCGGGGATGTCCCAAGCCGACAGCCACTCCTCCCTGTTCTGACACAGGGCCACGTCCTCCGCGGGGATCCAGCCGGAGCAGTCCCGGCTGCGGGCCAGATAGTATTTGCCATCCCGGGAAGTGGTGTAGATCAGCATGGGGTCATTCACGTGAACGGCGCTGAGATACTGATAGTTGAAATCCGGATCATTGGGATCGTCCCAGATCGGGTCCTCCGCAGGGAACACCTGCAGCACGGTACGCTTCACCGCTACAGCATAGCGCACAGGCATGACGGTTTTCGCTCTGGGATCGATGCAGTTTCGGATCATGTCCTCGTAATAGTCCCAGTCCGCCTTTTTGCCGTCCGGACCATAGGTCCAACCGAAGTAGTATTCGGCATCCGCCGTGGAGGAGGAGCGAATCATTTCGTTGCGGGCTTTGCCGTCAAAGGTCTCATCAGCCGTCCGCAGATCCATCACCATGGTTCCGGAGGCGATGCGAGTATCCGCATTGAAGGCTTCGATCTCCTCCGGCGCCAGGATGACCTCCTGCGCGTCGTCGTAGAGGGCAGCCCAATAGTCCGCGCCGGACATTTCGGCAGTGACACCGGGCATGTAGGTGACACCCTGCGCCGATACGGCGGGAACCAGAGAGAGCGACAGCGCGAGGGTCAGCAGAAGAGGCGCAAGTCGTTTGTGGCAATATTTCATGGCAAAAATCTCCTCTTTGTTGTGATTTGTGGCGCTTTATGCCGCAGGAAGGAACAGGATCTGTCCGACAAAAACCAAATCCGGGTCTGCTATGCGGTCGGCATTGGCTTCGTACAGCGCCTCCCAGTACCGTCCGTTCCCGTAATGGGTCTTCGCAATTTTCCACAGGGAGTCGCCCGGCTGAACAATATATTCTTCGGCCGAAGGCACTTCGGTTTCGTTATCCTTGCCGGTTACTTCTCCACCGCGCAGGATGGTGATGCGGCCGCTGCCATACACATCGGCGTAACCGCTGTCTGCGGCAATCGTGGGCAGGCCGTTCTTTTCATCCACGGGGAAGGAACGGATATAGTCAGCCAGCACCATATAATCCTCGGCCACGTAGTCCAGCACGTTGACCGCACCCTTAAACATATCGAATCCGCCGCCCAGATCCCGCAGGGTGTAATTATGTCCTGCCAGACGGTAGGTTTTGGTCACATCCAGAGGCACATATTCTCCGCTCTCACGGTCCAGAACCAGAACATTCTTCACACGGTACGCCCCGGTAGGGGGACCGGTCCAGACGTCCTTCTCGTCGGCCTGAACAGTAGAGTCATAGCTGAGATCCAGTGTGTATTTCAATCCCGCCACATGGAGCAGGCTGCCGTTTTCGGCTGTCCCCTCGGCGTCGAGGTCCTTGGATCCCCATTCCAGCGCGTCCAGAATCTGCTGGCCGGTCACTTCCAGCAGGCATGCCACGTTGCCGAAGGAGTGGATCTCCTTGCAGGAGAGATAGGTCAGTTCCCCGGTAATGGCTCCGTTTCGGATACCGCCGCCGTTCATCACGGCCACATCTACACCCAGGCCCATCTCATCAAACAGCGCATACAGCGCGTCAGCGGCAAATTCACCGCTGTTGGTGCCTTGCTTGCGTACAAGCCGCTCTTCGCCGTCGTAGTTGTCCAGCGTGACTTCCGCATAGCCGATCACCTGGCCCAGCTGCCGGCCTACTTCCCCGATCCACGCGTCTTCCAGCGCTTTGACCTCCGGGTCAGCGCTCACAGTTTCGGAAGTCAGAAGCTGCGTGGTAACATTTCCATCCGCCGAGATGGTCAGCTTGCCCACGGCATCCAGATAAGAACCGGTCTGGGTCAGAATAACAGCTTCCCCGTCCTGATCCGCAACTTCTTCCATGGCGATTGCCGTGTGGGAATGGCCATCAATGAACGCATCCAATCCCGTGGTATTGGCGATCACGTTCCGGCTGGTCCAGGGGCCCGAGGATGGATCCACCCCCAGATGCCCCAGGGCGATGATATAGTCCGCTCCCGCTGTTTTGGCGGCATCGATGGCATGCTGCACAGACGCGTACAAGGCTTCGCCGTCCCCACCGCCGTCGATCCCATAAATGTAATTGCCGTTCCCATCCTGGAAGTAGGCCGGCGCGGCAGAGGTAATGGTCTCCGGCGTCGTGATGCCCACAAAGGCCAGCTTTTTCCCACCGCTCTCCAGGATCCGATAGCTGTCCAGAACCAGATTTCCGGCAGCACCGTTGGATTCATGCCGGAAATTGCAGGAAACATAGGGGAAGTCCGCACTTTCGATAGCGGTCATACAGTCCGCCATGCCGTAGTCAAATTCATGGTTTCCCAGGGTAGCCACATTATAATCGACTGCATTCATCAGTTCGATGATGGTCGCGCCCTTGTCCATGCCGCCGTAAGCGGTCCCCTGAAGGTGGTCTCCGGCATCCACCAGCAGCGCCCCAGACGTTTCCTCCTTCAGCGCCGCGATTTTGGAATAGGTCCACCCATCCGGTCCGTTATCAATGTAGCTGTGGATGTCATTGGTGTAATACACCACAATTTCCCCCTCTGCCGCTGCCGCCGGGATCCCACAGGTAAGGCTGACCGCCAGAGCGAGGACAACACTGAGTAGTTTTTTTCGCATGAGCATTTCTCCTGAGCTTCACTATATTGCTTTTTGTAATTTGGCTGAGGACTGCCGCATCGAACAGATGCGGCAGTCCTGGTCGTATTATTGGAAACAGCGCCACAGAAATGTGACGATTTGAGCGCGGGTGCAATTGTTGTTCGGGCTGAAGGTCGTGGCAGACGTACCTGCGGTGATCTCATTCTCAACTGCCCACAAAATGGCCTTTGCATAATAGGCATCCGTCGGCACATCGATGAAGGGAGCCGCTGTAATGGCCGCAGGACTCTCTTCGGAACGCCACAGGAAGGTGACGATCTGAGCTCGGGTACACACAGCATTGGGACTGAAGGCGGTTGCAGATGTACCGGAAGTGATTCCCTGCTCCATAGCCCAAAGAACTGCATCATAGTAGTAGGCGCCGGCGGCCACATCGGTAAACGGCATCACATCATTCTCGGGCTCGGGGGACCCGGCAGCACGCCACAGGAAGGTCACTGCCTGCGCACGGGTACACGCGGCATCAGGACTGAATGTGGTGGCGGAGGTGCCGGCTGTGATCCCGTTCTTCACTGCCCAACCAACCGCATCCGCATAGTAAACGTCATCGGGTACGTCGGTAAACCGTGTCGTTGTTCCCGCTTCGGACGCAGCAAATGTGACGCTGATCGTGACCTTGCCAACGGGCTGTGTGAAGCAGTAAGTCCCGTTGCCATTGTCCGTGACCTTAATTTCCCTGCCACCGCGGTTCGTAACGGTGACTTTATCTACCTGATAGCCGGCGTTGGGTATCGGTGTAATGGTTACCTTGTTGCCCGCTTCCACAGACTTCGGCGACACAGAGATGGTACCGTGCTTCGTGCTCTCAACCACGGGCGTATAAGTCACCGAAGCGGAATCAGAGTTGTCGGAGGAAGGAGGCGTATCCGGTACATCGGGTGCCACCGTGGAGGTTTTGGACACCAGGATGGTCGGCATCCGTCCCTGAATACGCTGATCCGCTCCCTCACCGGAAGACACGGTCAGCATGGACGCCTGCTCCGCATTGAGGGTCGTGTTTTCCAGCAGATAGGACAGCTTCGCCGTTCCTCCAGGGACAATACTTTCTTCCAGTGTGTAAGTATAGGTTTTTGATGTGTCATTGACGGCAAAAAGGTCATTTGTAAAGGTCAGCGTTGGAGTGCCGGCGGCATTGCCCGCATTGTACACATACGTTTCGGTCCAGCAGTCAGAGGTGCCGGCTACAGGACTCATGACAGGCATTTCGCAGATAGTAAAGAAGGGTCCGTAGAGGATCTCAGCGGAACCGGAAGCGGAAGCGCTGCCCGTTTTTGCCGTTACATTCAAGGTCGTTGAGGATTGGAAATCCTCAGGCACGGCAACTGTCAGTTCCACCGTGGTGCTGCAGCCAGACTGAAGTTTATCGATTTCGATTGCCGAACCATTACCCACACCGGAGGCAGTCACGGTGACGGTTTCCGCCGTGCCAAGGCCCTTATTTTCCACCGTGACATACACGGTCATATCACTGCCGGGCATGGGGTACTGGGGAGCGGACACGGAGGCGATCTCCAACTTCGGCTCGTATTCACTCCGAACTGTCAGGACGTCGGCGGCAGTGACCGCACTGCGCATTTCGTTGTTCAGCTTAGTGAACGCCAGGAGGAAACTGCTGCTGTCCATGCAGAGGCTGTCCAAAGCGCCGATGAGGCTGTTCTCGTCCGTCAGGGCCACCGGTGCGCCCTTGGCATAGAGCTGGTAAACGGTTTCGTTGCCCTTTGTTACCTCGCCGCCGCTGCGGCTTGCCGCCTCGGCGTTGGTGATGGTCTCCAGCATAACTCCATAGACCTCTTCGGTGGGCAGTAGGTCGGTGTCCTCCGTGTCTGTGGCGACCCAGCTCAACAGTACGTTTCCAGTCTCGTCCATGGAAGCGGTAAAGGTGGTGCCGATATGGAAGCTCTCATCACTGGCAATATCATAGGCGGAATAGCTGTTCATGTTCTGCTGCACTACTGTGCCGTCGGCGTTTTTCAAGACATAGGCAGCTTTCTGGGTATCTTCGCTGTCCGTGGAGGTCGCCACGAAATCACTGAAGTAAACCACGTTTCCGTTCTGGTTCCAGAACAGATGCAGATAGTTGCCGCTGCTGACCACTTCGGGGCTTTGGGCACAGACCTGGACGCTGGTGATGGCCATGAGAGCCGTAGGCTCCGGCGTGCCGTCTGTTGCGAAGTCATAAGTGCGCAGATAGAGCTGCCGGTCCTCGTTGCTCAGATCCCAGACTCCAGTCGTCTCGTTCCACTCCGCCAGCTTGCCGTCCCGGTCCAGCACCAGGATCTCGCCCATGACGCCGTCGTGGACGAAGGGTTCCACGTCGGTGATGCGGTACTCCTGACCGTTCTCACTCATGGCACGGACGGTGGTAGAGATCCAGTTGGCGCTGTCCGACACATCGGCCCGAGCCAACGCGATGGTGCGTTCGGTAGCCAGCAGGTCGGATAGAGTGACGTTCTCACTTCCGTCGTTACCTGTGGGGAACACATTGCGCTGGTAGTAAACATAGACCGTGTCGCCATTCTGTACTGCGTCGATGGCGCTGCAGGCCACGGTAGGGTTTTCCGCGATGGTGAAAGCGTCGCCCATTGGCTGACCGGTGCGGCTGACAAAGAACCGGCCTTTCAAATTCATGGCGTTCATGAACTTGGAGATCTGCGCCGGGGTCAGGCTGTTGACGTCCATGTTTTCCAGCTTCAGCAGCTGATCAAAGTTGGCCTCGGACCAGGTGACCAGAGTGCGGTCTTCCAGCTGGAACAGGTTAATGTCGTACTGGAGAGAGGTATTTGGCTGCTGGGTGTTATCACTGACGTACGTTACATTGCCCCAGGTCTTGCCGCCATTCACGCTGACGGCGTAGGCTGCCGTGAGGTAGTTCAAGGTGTCTTCGTTCCGGTTATCCATCAGGAAGAAAGCCATAATGGTATTTTCATTCAATTGGAGCAGATGGATGCCGGTATTCTTAAAGGTGCTGCTGGCCACCGTGCCGGAGGACAATGCGGACCGCCGCAGAGGGACAGTGCGGGGCATGGCGGAGAAGGTCAGCTCGTTGAGCAGTTCCTCCACATCAGGCAGCGCGCTTTCGTTGCCGGCCGCGGTGCTTCGGAGGGACATGGTGCTGGCGGTACTGGCGGCTGCCAAGCCCTCAATGGTGGTCAAGTCATTTATGAGTTCTTCATTTCCGAAGGGGTCCAGACTCAGCGTTTCGCCGATCTTGCCCGTAAACACCACCAAGTCAGCGCCGGCGTTGACGGTGAAGCTCAACTTGGCAGCGGCGTCAAGCGTAGGCGCCACGCTGATGAGGAACGGTGCGTTGACGACGGCTTCCAGGAACAGGCTCAAGAAGCCGTTGTAGCCCACGCCGCCCTTGGCGCCGAACTGCATCACCGGCGCGGCAATAAAGCTGTCCGCAGATGCCACGATGTCACCGGCATCCACGCTGCCCAGTGCGTACAACGCCTCGCCGATGTCGTCCAGAGGCATTTTGTCATCCTTGAAAGCCACCTGCAGATCCCAATAAGCCTCTGTGGTGAAAGTCAGGCCGACATACAGGGGGACGCCGTAGACATTGAAGGGGATGTTGCGCTTGTAGAAGGCATCCACGCCCAGAGCCATCTCATAGGCGGAGGCATAGGTTCTGGTGGGATCCTCTGTACCGGGGGACAGCGTGATCTTGAACAGGAACGCGGGGGAAAATTCCCAGTTGGAGGGCGCTTTTGTCTTATCGCTGGCAGAGCCGCTGCCGGACATCGTATCCCCGGGGATGGCCGCCGCCACACCGGGATTCGCGGCGCCTGTAGGCTGGTCGCTCAGGCTGGTGCTGTCCTTCTTTGCCGCAACAGCCTCCTTTGTTTTCTGCTTCGCCGCATATTTTTCACTGACCGGACCTGCGGCGAAGTCGGCCAGGTAGGTGCTACCGCAGATCAAAGTCAGATTACCGGCGCTGTCTGTGCGCTGGGTAAAGAAACCGCCGGTTTTGCTGGAGAGGCTGAAGTCCAGATTACCAAGGACGGGGATATTCAGCTTGGACAGGTCGATACTGGGAGCATTCTGCAGACCCGGCGTCTCCGGAACGTCATAGATCACAGAAACGGTGGTGTCCACATTGGGCGTGGTAAGCTGGTAGCCGCCGTTGACAAGACCGCTGGCGATCGTGGTCGCTGTCTCGGTGCCGTTTCCATAAATCGTCTTGCTGGCATCCACAGTCACATAGAGCAGCGTCCCGCTGGTCAGATTGTCAGCGGAAATGTCGCTGACCGTCCACACCTGGTAATCTCCGGACGTGGACGTATAAGTGGCGGGGTACGCGGTAAGGCCCGTGGTCGAGCCTGCCGCGATCTGATCCGCGGTCAGGAAATAGACGTTCACCGCGGTGATCTCATGGTTCTTCGGCGGGACATAGACCCGTACCGAAGCACCCAGTACACCGCCGCTGGTTAGCGTCAGCATATTCTGACTGGAACCGATACCGTTCACGGTGGCAGTGACCTTGTCCGGATACGGTGTGCCGGTGGCAAACTGGGGCAGCTTAAGCTCATAACTGTCAGAAGTATTGCCCAGATAAGTAAAGGTGGTATATCCGATGGCGCTGGGATAATTCACAGCAACCGAATAGATGCCGCCTGCCACGCCGGCAAAGCCAGGAATAGAGACCCCGCCGTTTTCATCGGTGGTGACCTGATAGATCTCGTCTGCCACAATGGTGAGCTGCGTGTTGGCCATGGGCACATAGCTGGAATTCCCCAGCCGCAGTTCTGTCTCCGCTTGGTACAGGATCCCGGTCAGAGCGCTGTCGGTAACGGTGTCCGCCGCCACAAAGTCAACGCTAACGGTGTTGTGATCCGGGTTGCCGTCAAGCTGGTAGTAAAATGTGTTCCCGTAGAAGTACCGGCCAGCGGATTCCCAGCGTGTCACATATCCGTCGTTGGCCGTTGCGGTCAGGGGCACATAGTCTCCCATCACGTATTCATCCGGGGAGACCACCTGGCCTGTTTTATCCAGCTTGCCCCGGCTGGAGGCCTCGTCTGCGTAGTATACCAGGAGCTGAGCTGCATCGGCGCTGTACACACCCTGGAACACATAGCGGTTATAGAGTAGGTTGACCTGGAACTGGCTTGTGGCGCTGCCGTAGTGGGTCTGGCTGACAGCCTGTTCCTTAATAGTATCGCCGGTGGCACCCTTCGCCTGGTACCAAACGCCGCTGAGGGTGGAATCGGTGGTCTTATCCTCAAATACGGCAATATCGCCCCGGTACAGTGTCCCGGTGCTCACCAGCTGGACCTCGCCTTCTACGGAATCCCAGATCTCATAGCTGTCCACGGGAATCTTCTCGTAGACGGGAATCACATGGAAGGTCCAGGCCTCGACGCCGTTTATGCTGGTCTTGGCACAATAGGCGCTCTCATACTTTTTCAGGAACGCCGCGTCGAAGGTGATGCTGGCGGTGCCGCCGGTGCCGTCTCCGCCGCCGGTCAGGGAGATGATGTCGGAGGTTTTCCCATCTTGGTAGTTACGCAGCTTGTAGCCTACCAACCGGGCGGGGTACTGGGAGTCGCAGGAGTAGACGATGTCCACCGTCTTATTGGCGCCGTAAGTTTTGCTGTTAATGGTCATCATCTGATATTTCTTGGTGCTGTTGATCGTGGGTGCGTGATCACCGGGCTCGCTGCCGCCCGTATAGTTCAGGGCCGTCACATACTGCGTGGAGTCCTCGATGATAAAGCGGTACTGCCGCAGGTTCAGTTTCATGCCATTGGGCACATACATGTGGGTGCCGCCGCTGCCCTTGTCCGGGTCAGTATTTCCATAATAGATGTATTTGCTGCCCTGGAACTTGTCCGGCAGCTTACAGGTCAGCTCCGCTTTACCGGCAGCGGTAACTCTTACGGTCTCACGCGTCGTGCCGCTCACGCCGATGCAGAAATCGGCGTTTTTGTCCACACCGGAGGCATACACAGTGCTGGAAATAGCTTCCACGCCGGTAAAATCATAGTTGGCATTGGAGTCCAGAAACAGATAACCGGTACTTAGGCGGCTACCGGTACCCGAAGTGTTCAGGTCGTGGATGTTGTAACTGTCCACATAAAAGCTGGCGCTTCCCTTTCTGGTGTTGCCGCCTTTTTTGAATAGGTTGTTGGAAGTGGAGCCGAGAATGATGGCGGAATACTCGTCGCTGGACGCCGTCCCCGTAGCCCAGGCGGGCAGCCAAGAGGTGCTGATGGCGCGCAGAGAACGGGGCATCGCAGCGTATTCCTCCGGCAGCGCATCCAGCACAGGATTCGCTCCCTCCGGAACGATTGTCTCCACCGGCCGGTTGTCGCAGACCGTTACCTGCTGGCCTTCCAGCGGAGAGCCGTCAGAATCCAGAAGAGTATATGTACCCGCTTCGAGAACCCAGACAGTCTGGAATTCCTGCCAGGGAGCAAAGTCTACCCAGCCCATAGGTTCGCCGTTCTGACAAAGGCCCGTCAGGGTTGCGGTGGCCAAATCGCCGGTACGGTGGAACACCAGCTCTGCCTCGCCGGCGGCAAAGGTCACGTCGATGGCGACGGCCTGTACGCCCAAGCCGTCTAACTGTGTCAGCATATCCGCCGCGCTGACATTCTCCTGCTCCTCGCCGCTCTGCAATTCCTCCATCTGGGCCATGGCGGTGTTCAGGTCAAAGAGGGCACCGCTGGTCAGTTCACCCTGATCCCGAAAAGTGTCGTAAATGCTGGTGGAACCTTCGTTTTTTGCCAGCAAAGTTTCGTCATAGTAGATTTGATAGTCTTCGCCGTAGTTGGCACTGTTGTCGTAGACCAGAACGGTCACCGACAGCGCTTCAGCCGTGCTGCCGCTGCGGGTCAGAGCAACGGTTTGACGGCCGGCAGCCTCGGAAACGAGGCCACTTGTCTGGGAAAAGGCCAGTTCCATGTCAGAATAGAGGATCTGCCGGGTACATTTCTCGCAGACAAAGGTGCAGGGCTGCGTCTCCCGTCCCTCAATATAGCCGCACGTGTCATCGTGTGCCACGTGGACGCAGGATGCGGTCACGCACCCAGGGTTCTCGCTGCACTGATGGGTACAGTCTGCGGCTTCCACCGCTTCCGCGTAGCCGCAAACTTCGGTGTGCTCCGGATGATGGGGACAGGAATGGGCCAGCCCCGCGACTGGATCATTCGGTTCATTGGCCAGGGCCGCGGTCGGCAGCATGGAAAAAATCACGCAGAGGGATAAGGCCACACTGATGATTTTTGTTCCGTAGGATGTTTTCATGTTCTTCCTCCTCGACATTAACCATACAACTGATCACCAGAACCTTACGGTTCGACAATGTTGAACAGAGTTACAGTGCTGTCACTCAGTTCCGTGAGGTTTGCGGCCAGCAGTTCCAGCACGGCGGCATCGCCCTCAATCTGGGATACCTGCGTGAAGGCATCCACATTGCCCTGCATCAAATACAGAAGCGCGTTTTTGGGGCAGGTGGCCGCCGCGTCGGCATCCTCCCGAACCGCGTTCTCATAGACCAAGACAACGCCGTTCTTCACCTGGAGGGCATGCTGTTCGCCTACGTCGGGAAGGATGAATTGGATGGTGAAATCCCGATTGGCAAGAGCCGCTTTATCCAGTAGGATGCCCATGTAATCAAAGAGCATGGTTGCAGTCATTTCTTTCTGAATGTCACCGCTGGACTGGGCCTGGACGGCAGACGCGGCCTGGTTGCCCTGACGCAGCTCCAGAGCGGCAGTCAGATAGGCGTTGCGCCAGGGGCCGGACTCCGCCTGATACCCGAGCTGCTCCAGCGCGTCGGCGCACAGCAGGCGGGCGGCTTCGTTTTCGGGATCCGCAAACACGATGGTATTGGTCACCTCCGCCACCCACTGGTACTCGCCGGCTTCAAAGTCGGTCTTCGCCATGCGGAGCACCTTCTCTACGTCACCCAGATATTCCACCCACTTTTTCGCGCTGTCGCTGGGTGCGAGAGGGTTCAGATGCACGGGGTTTGCGTCGTACCAGCCCATGTACTTCTGATAGACGGCCTTGGAGTTGTGGGAGAGGGTGCCGTAATACTGGCGGGTGTACCAAACTTTTGCCAGCTCCTCTGGCAGTTCGATCATATTAGAGATTTCATCGGAGGTGCAGCCCTGGTTGATATAGGTCAAAGTCTGGTCATTGATGAATTTATAGACGGCGGCGGTGTTGACCAAGTACTCATTCACCGTTTCCTTTCCCCAGTGGGGCCAGTTGTGAGACTGGAACGTGACCTCGGCCTCGCCGCCGTAGCGGGAGATGGCCTCGGTGATGTATCCGGCCCAGGCGGCGCCATCCCGGACCTGGGCGCCGCGGAGCGTATAGAGGTTATGCAGAGTGCCGGTGCAGTTCTCCGCGACCCACAGAGCTTTGAGTTCCGGGAGCCAGGTGTTCATCTCGGCAGGGGCCTCCGTGCCGGGTGTTAACTGGAATTCCAGTTCCACACCGTCGATGACATGGGTCTCGCCGGTCTCCTTGATCTCATAGGTAGGCATAATGAAGCTGACGGTGCCGGTGGATTGACCGATGCCGATGCCCATGGCCAGTTTTCCGGTGACGCCCGCCTCCAACAGCACACCGTACTGGTAATTGGCGCGGCGGCTCATGGCTTTTCCGGCATAGACATTTTCCGAAACCGCGTGTTCCGCAAAACCTTCGGGCACGATGATGGGGATCTTGCCGCTGGCCAGCTGTCCTTCCAGAGGCAGACTGCTGTCAGCGGCCTCCTCGCTGGTCATGATACCCTTGATGCCGCCGTAGTGATCCACGTGGCAGTGGGAGATGATGACGGCCTTGACGGGACGCTGGCCCAGATTCTTCTCCACCAGCTGCATGGCGGCTTGACTACACTCTACGCTCATCAGCGGGTCAAAGACGATCCAGCCGGTGTCGCCCTCGATCAGTGTCAGGTTCGCCATATCGTAGCCGCGCACCTGGTAGATGCCCTCCCTGACCTCAAACAAACCATAAGCGTGATTGTTGCGGGTGTTCTCCCACAGGCTGGGATTGACGGTATCCGGAGCCTCCCCGTAGTCGTCCAGGAAGCTGTACGCCGCCTGGCTCCAGATCACGTTGCCGTTGCTATCCTTCAGTTCCAGGACCTCCGGCGCATCGATCAGCCCCCGGGTGGCATTTTCATACTCGCTGGTGTCCTCAAAGTCCAGCAGGGAATACATGGCGGAATTGACCTCCACGGTGTATCTGGAGGCATCCTTGGCTTCGGCAGTCAAACCCAGTTCGACGACCATGTCCACGGTCTCCTGCGTCTGTGCCGACCGGTCTGTACCCGCATCTTCAGCTACGTTCTGATCGCAGCCGGAACCAACCGCTGCGATGATAAGTGCCATCAGCATCATCGCAAGCGGCGCAAATACTCGGGTCCGTTTCTTCATCAGAAAAGCCTCCTTGTTTCATTGATACACCCGCTTAAAGCTCCGATTGCAGCGGCTGTATCTGCTTCATCACGAGCTGGAGGGTCTGCAGAATGGCCTCCAGCACAGCCAACCTGGTCTCAAAAGGTACATCCGGGTCCTCAAAGGGAATCACAGCCAACCTGTACCTTCTTATTTTAATCATAATTGCGAAATTCTATAGTGTCAATCTTCCCGGGATGCATTTCACGCAGGATTTCATACATCTCGTGCAGCCCCCCTTGTTTTTTGGAAGGCTTGCAATAGAATGAAAAATGAAAGAAAGGGGTACCGGATGCCATAGTGGGGTGCCCCGCTGTCATGGTAAGGCCCCCCGCCACGATAACACGCCGGGCAAAACATACTAAAGGAAAGCGGTACCATCCATCATCCGGAAAGGAACACAGGAATGAAAAGAAAAAAATTTCGCGGATATTTGATTTGCGCTCTGACGCTCACGATGCTGACGGCCTGCGGCCACACCCACACCGCCGAAGGGGGCTGGGAAAGCAATCTGGAGAACCACTGGCATACCTGCGGCGAATGTGAGGAGACCTTCGACTCAGCGGCCCACACGCTGGAAAACGACGTCTGTACCGTCTGCGGCAGCGAGATCGTGACCTATGAAAGCGGAGAGAAGCAGCTGAGCATCTATAACGAACACGGCGACTGCGTTTTGTTTGCAATCTACGACACCGCTGGCAGTGTGACGACCGAGGAGCGGTACGAATATACATACGACGCCGACGGCAACATGCGCACACAGACATATTACAGCGGCGAGACTCTGAGCGCCGAGTACGAATACGCCCAAAGCGCCTCCGGTGAGACGTACCTCGCCAAGGATACCAGCTACTATGAGGACGGAAGCAAGAGCATCAACGAATACGATGAGCACGGAAATTCTCTCTATTTTGCCAACATCGACGCCGAGGGTAACGTGTGGGACGCCGCCGAGTACACCTACAATGACGCCGGAAACTGGGTGGGCGTGAAGGAATATGTGGAAAGTGTTCTGGCCGCCGAGCGGGAGTATTCCATTGACGCTGACGGCAATCAGCAGCTCATCAAGGAGATCACCTACAACGAGGACGGCTCGTGGATCGGGGCGGAATACGACCTCTACGAGAATCAGGTCATCGAGATCCACACCGACGCCGATGGAAATGTGGAGCTGGACCGCCGCTTTGAGCACACCTACGACGATGCGGGCAACAAGACTCTGACCAAGACCTACGACAACGGCGTTTTGGTGGAGGAACAGGAGTTCTGGGTCGGTTTCGACGAGGACGGCACATGGAGCATGAGCGGCAAGACCACCACCTATCACGAGGATGGCTCCAAAACCGTCAGCGACGGCGACCTGGAGGCCACCTGGTCCTCCGAGACCACCTATGACGCCGCGGGCAATGTGGTGGAAGAACTCCGCTACGAGTATGAGCAGGACGAAAACGGCGAAGCCACCGCCTCCAGAGGCTACAAAAACGGGAAGCTGTTTGTGGAAACCCAGGCCATCACCTTGCCCGGCGGCGAGCCCGGTATGCTCTGGACGGAGTACAACGAGGATGGCACAAAGACCGTTACGGAGCTCAATGAAAATTTTGAACCGGTAAAAGAAACGGTTTACGACGCCGAAGGAAATGTGATCAGCGAGGCCTGATTTATTTAGTGTGATCAAAAATCGCAAGCAAGGGGTGTCCCTTGCTTCACAGGATATCCTGTGAAGCAAATTCCCTCTGCAAGCAAATACAAGGAGGAACGTGAATGAAAAAACGGATCATGAGTATCGCCACGGCGCTGGCCCTGTGCCTGAGCCTGCTGCCCACAGCAGCCTTTGCCGAGAGTCACACCTGTGTCGACGGAGACGGCGACCACGATTGCGACGAATGCTATGAAACCATCAGCGATTGCGTGGATGAAGACCACGACCATTGGTGCGACATTTGCGGTGAAGTCACCTATCGGACAGATCCGCTGGACTCCGGCTATTATGTCTGCGAAGCGGGCTGCGTCGCCGTGGAGGTCAATGTGACCGGCGAATACACCGAGCTGAACTACCATGGCATGGAAGAAGGCACGCTGGCAGACGGAACGGTGGAGATTTCCGTGTGCATTCCCAACTATGAGCAATTTTACGGTGGAGTTGAGTACGATCTCGTCAAAAACGGTACCGTGACCGTGTTCTAGACGGATGAGGAAGGCTCCGTGTTTGATACGCATACCGTGGAAGACGTGGAACTGGTGGACGGCAAGGCTACCGTTTCCTTCACCGATCTGCCCATTGAGATCCTGCATCACGGACACCTGATCTACAAGCCCGCAGATCCCGCCATGTATCTGCCTGACAGCAACGGCTTGGTTCTGGAGTATCAGGACAATGTGTACCGCCTGTCTGTGGACTCCAATGTGGACTGCACCATCAACGGCGTGTATGAGGACGACCTGTACCTGTTCGCCGGTACGGAGGTCACCCTCATCGCCCTGGGCGATTTCTGGGGCCAGCTGACATGGACTTATGAGGAGAACAGTGCCCAGCCGGAATATAAGGTGACGGGTTCCATCGTCACCTTTACCATGCCTGAGGACGATGTGTATGCCGATATGGAATATGTCTGCGTATCCTGTTTGGATGAAGACGGCAACCACTGGTGTGATTTCTGCGAGAGCCGCGTCAGCGAGTGTGCTGATAAAGACAACGATCACTATTGCGATAATGAAGCCTGCGGAAACAAGATCAGCTTCTGTGAAGAGTGTGACTTGGATGAGGACAACATCTGCGACCTGTGCGGTGAGGGCATCTATCCTAACGCAGGCGAACTGAACATCGAAGCAACCGCCAGCGACGGCGAGATCACCGTGACCTGGAAGGCCCTGGAAGACGTGGACAAGGACAAAGTTTCTTCCTATATCGTTTCCTGCTGCCTGGAAGGCAGCTTCGAGCCTCTACAGCAGATGGTTTACGAACCGGACAGCAATACGTATTCCCACACCTTCACCGGGCTGAAAAACGACGTGGTTTATGACGTATCCGTCGAGGCCAAGTACACCCAGATCGAGGACGGCTACGAAGAGCCCTACAGCGCAACGGCCATCACCACGGTGACGGGACTTCCCGGCGCTCCCACCATTCTCTCTGTGATCCCCGGCAACGGTTCTGTCACCGTGGAGTGGGAAGCCCCCGAAAATAACGGCTTCCCCGAGATCCTCTCCTATGTGGTCACCGCGGAGCAGAACGGTATCGGCCTGGGCGATGAGGTGGAAGCCACCGGCGACACCATGCGTTATACGCTGGACAGTTTGACCAATGGACAGACTTACGACATTTATGTCAGCGCCGTAAATAACATCGGCCAGGGCGCAGCTTCCACCACTTCTGTGAGCATTCCCCGTATTCCCTACGATCTGTTGGTAGGCGGCGTGACCGTCACCGAGGAGAATATGGACGACGTGCTGGGCGACGGCACGGTCTCTTTCGATCCCGCAGCCCATACCCTGACCCTGAACAACGCCAACATCAACGTCACGGAAGGCGGCCACGGCATCCACAGCCAGACCTTCCTGACGCTGAAACTGATCGGCGAAAACAGTATTTCCTGCTCCAGTGGCTACGGTTTCTACAGCACCGATGATGTGACCGTGGTGGGCGACGGCTCTCTGAACGTTGCCGGCAATGATGGGGGCATCTATATTGCTGGCGGAGGTGAGGTTGGCGGCCTGTATCTGAAGGAGAATGTAAGCCTCACCGTTGCCAGCGGCAATGTGAGTTCCACCAACAGCTACGGCGTGCGTGTGGACGACGTGCTGGAGGTACATGACAATGCCACGCTGACCGCATCGGCCGGTACCGCGCTTGAGCGCAGCTGCGGCATCTATGCCTATGTCGCGTTCAATGTTTATGACAACGCGGTGGTCACCACTACCGGCACCGACCAGTCCGTTGATCAGAATACTGACAGCTACGGCGTCCGTACCACCAACATGACCATAAAGGGCGGTACGGTTACCGCCACCGGCGGTGCGGCGGCCAGCAGCAACGGTATCTACACCCAGACCTTTGATATGTACGGCGGTGCCGTGACGGCTGTCAGCGGCAGCACCGCGGGCGGCGCCTGCTTCGGCCCCAGTACGGCCCTGCAGGCAACCAAATCCTTCTTCTGCTCCGGCGGCACTGTCACCGCCGCCTCCGGCTCCGCCGGAAACGACACCAGTTGCGGCATTCTGGTGAGCAACGGCCATCTGGTCGTTGACGGCGGCAGCCTGTTCGCCCAGAGCGGCAAGGCCAACTTCTCCTACGGCATCAAGGCATCCCAGCTCTCCCTCGCCGACGGCTATATCAGTGCGAAGGGCGCTCAGGGCGTCTGGTGCAGCGACGGCATCAGCGTGGAGGGCCGCGTGGCCGTCGGCGACGGCACCATTCTGGCAAAGGCAGCCAACGCCGAAACTTACAGCTACGGTCTGCAGGCTTTCGATATGCGCATCTCCGGCGGCGAGATCGAAGCTGCCGCAGGCAGTGCAGCCAACAGCTACGGTCTGTGGGCCTTCGGCAATATGGATTTCTCCTGCAACGAGATCAGCCTGAACCCCCATGCCCCCGGATTTATCGGCACTAAGGTGAATGCCTCTGCCGAAAACGGCTATGCGATTTATTCCCGCACCGGAGTGGCAATCGCGGACGCTCTTACCATTTCCGCTCCCGAGAGCGGTAGCATTGCAACCATCGGTGACGATGAACTGTCCCGCTATTATACCATTGCAGTTGCTGAAGGCGCCGCAGCACAGAGCGTTGAGATTGGACTGCTGACTTACAAGGTCTCCATCGATGGTCTGGACATTGGCTATGATATGGCGATTGGGGTTCCTGCCGGTTGGTCTCTGAACGAAACCTACTGTGAGAAGTATGGCGTGGAGGATTTCTCCGAGATTCTTCCTACCGCCAAGGATGGTTACACTTTCTGTGGTTGGTACACCGACGCGGCCTGCACCGCCGGAAACGAATATCCCGGCTTTGATACTCCAGTCACCGAAGATATCAACATCTATCCCAAATGGGTCAAGAAGTCCGGTGGTAGCAGCGGCGGTTCATCTTCTCCTACCTATGCTCCCGCCGTGGATGACAGCACCGGTGGCGACACTACTGTCAGTAATAAGAATCCCGCGAAGGGCGACAAGGTGACCATCACCACCGAGCCTGACAAGGGCTATGAGGTCGGTAAGATCACCGTCACCGACAAGAATGGCAAGGCAGTGGAAGTCATCGACAACGGCGACGGCACCTTCGCCTACGTCCAGCCCGCCGGTAAGGTGACTATCGTAGTAGAGTATGTCCCTGCCGCTTCCGGGTTTACTGATGTGGCAGAGGAGAGCTACTATTATGATGCCGTGAGCTGGGCGGTTGCCAAGGGCATTACTTCCGGCACTTCCGCAACCACCTTCAGCCCCGATGCTTCCTGCACCCGCGCTCAGATGGCGACCTTCCTCTGGCGTGCTGCGGGCTCTCCCGAGCCGAAGGGCATCTCTAATCCCTTCACAGATGTGGCCGCGGATGCCTACTACGCAAAGGCCGTCCAGTGGGCGGTGGAGCAGGGCATCACTACAGGCACTTCTGCAACCACCTTCAGCCCCGACGCTGCCTGCACACGGGCACAGATGGCGACCTTTATTTATCGCTGTGAGCAGGCAAACGGCGGCGGTTTCACCGGCGCATGGATGTTCCTGCTGCCCTTCACCGATGCTCCTGAATGGGCTTACAAGCCCATTGCATGGTGCTATAAGGAGGGCATTACCAGCGGTACCAGCGCCACCACCTTTAGCCCCGATGCCCCCTGTACCCGCGCACAGCTGGTGACTTTCCTGTACCGTTTCTTCGTGAAGTGAGCTGGGATACCTTTTAGCGCCACCAAACAGCACTCACCAAGTGCTATGCCTAATCAATGAAAAAGGCCGATGGGCAAGTCGTTATGCCTTGCCCATCGGCTCTTTTCAAAGTGCCTTAAACCGTGCTCTCATTTCTTCGTCTGTGAGCTGGCCACTCTCGGACTGCTCCAGTATCCGCGTCGCCTCGGCCACAGCAGCGTTCCACTCGTTCAAGCTGATCTTCTTCCGGTTCTTTTTCTGCTTCAGGCGGTTGTAGGCCCGGTCGTATTCCACACGGGCGGGATTACGGTTGGCCTTCTCCCGCGCCTCCTTGCGGTGAGCACCTACCTTCCGGCAGGTCCGTTCCGTTTCGCCGGGTGCGATGTTGTTGCAGTAGATAGCATTGTAGCCGGAGTCCAGCAAAAAGTAAGTCCCGCAGTTGCGGCAGCGGCGGGGTGCGTTGCCTGCGGCCAGTCCACGGTAAAACTCCGTCCGCAGGAAAGTCACCAGCCTGTCAAAGGTAGTTTTCTCCGCGATAAAAACCTCGTCCTTATTGGTCTGGTGCATCATGGGCACGAAGTTCAGCGCTACAGTAAAACTCTGCGAGAAGTCCTCTTCAAAAATGGTTGCGGCGGCGTTGAACATATCCGTGTAGTAGTAAGAATACGCATCCGCATAGGCCGCGGCATTCCGGCGCTCCAGCTTCTCAAAATAGTTCTCTGTTATGACCAAAAGCTGTTTGCGGAGTTCTCTGATATCGTGCGCAAAATTCTCTATGCCTGCGATCATGCCCTGATACATCGCGCGCCCTTCCGAATGCGGCTTCTGTACCAGTGACCACTTCCTCCTGTCTGCAAACAGGTTCTCCAGCGCATGGTAGTTGCAGTCGTAGTCCATGTTCAGATCCCGGTAGACCGGCAATGCAAAGATGATATCCCAAACAGCGTTCAGCTTTTCCTGCGCGGAAACTGCGGCGCTGTTTGTTTTTTTCTTCAACAGCTCCCATGCCGCAGGGACGAACACCTTCACCCGCTGGTCGAGCTCATCGAGAACGCTCTCCTCCAGATTCAGAATATCCACGCAGCACTGGCCCACCGGATAATTCTTCTCACCGATGTAAACGCGGCCGCCGTGGAAGAACACCGTGAACTGATCATAGGTGTAACTGTACGGAGTATAAATCTGCTCCAACTGTTCTGACATGGTGCGTCCTCCTTTGTATCCGATGGAGTTTTGGCGTTTACCTGAACTCGCCCGGATCTATTGAAGCGAACTTTTCGGTATGCTACCCTCATTGTAGTGGAGGGGAAATCAAAAATCAATCTAAAACAGAAAGAGGTGATGAACGTGATCCGTTGAAAAAGGAAAGCCGCCAAACTGCTGCAACAGTCCGGCGGCGCGCCGCGTTTCGGAAAACACAGACTCCATCTGCACCCAGTCTAACAGAGAGACCTCCGAAACGCAATCAATTTTTTCTCTGAATCTAAATTCATGGAGGTAACTGTTTTGAAATCATCTGTCTACAAGAGCTACGACGAACTGCCGCTATTCCTCAACTCGGATACAGTAGCAAAGACTCTGGGCATCGCGCCGTCCAGTGCATACGAGCTGATGCACGAAAAAGATTTTCCCACTCTGCGCATCGGCAGCCGCATGGTGGTCCCGAAAGAAAAGTTCATCCAGTGGGTGGAGGAACACACGAAAAGCGGTGAGCGCACATGAGAAGAACGAAACCTCCCGTAGGATGGGAACACGTGAAAAACTGTTTCCCTGTCCCCAATGAGCTGCTCGAGTTCGATCTGCCCGGCGGTGCCATCGCGGTCTACCTCTACCTGCTGCGTCATGCTGACCGTAAGACCGGCCAGTGTCATCCCAGCGCGGCGACCATGGCAAAGAAGCTGCACTATTGCCGAAACACGGTCGCAAACTATGTTCGTCTGTTGGAGGAGCGCGGGCTCATCGTCACAGAGAACACGGAGATCATCACAAAGCGGGGTATCAAGAAAAATGGCAACCTGCTCTACACCCTCGTCCCGATGCATGAGGTCACGCAGGCGTACTACGACCGGCAATTCGAGAAAGCCGATCTCGCTGCCGCACAGCAGAAAGCCAAAGCGAAAGCTGAGAAGCTGGGCATCCAGTTCATCCCGTCAGGCGATGGACAGAGCGCATGAACCGAAAAACAGGCCGTTCTGACACCCGCGCCCGGAGAGTTCGACAACCCGCAGCACAAGCCGAGGGTAGTGATAGCACTCCATCCAAAACGCCCTGTGTTTGCCCCTGTGTGCCGCTGTGTGCGCCCAGACCGGGCTGGGTGGAGTCCCAGCCCCAACAAGGGGATTTTGGGCGGTTTTGCCCCCTTTCGGGCGAGGTTACGAGGACGAAAGAAGAAGCAGTCGGCTATGGTTTTGTCAAGGGGTAAAATTGCATTTCGTGTGAATAGAGAA
>ENA-OROH01000692-OROH01000692.1-human-gut-metagenome-genome-assembly--contig:-NODE-692-length-37214-cov-6.672596_pt1 | contig 37214 bp, 34 predicted proteins | sample MGYA00242125_ERZ509042 | MGnify/ENA primary metagenome ERZ509042 (study PRJEB26280, sample SAMEA2338738) | human gut metagenome | biome: human gut; feature: human-associated habitat; material: faeces... | reverse complement strand
GTGCGGGCGATGGCCACGCGCTGCTGCTGGCCGCCGGACAGCTCCGCCGGGTAGCGGTCCATGAACATGCCGATTTTCACGATCCGGGAGACCCGGCGCACCGCCAGGTCGATCTCCTCCTTGGAGAGCTTGCGGATCTGGGTGACTACCTGACCGTTCTGTATGACCTCAAAGTTTTCGTTGAGGGTCTGGGACTTCCGGGCGGAGTCCACTTTGGCGCGGAGAGAGGCGATCTCGCCGGACATATCCTTGCCCTGCTCCAGGTGATAGCCGTAGAGCTTTTTGGCGGTGTAGATGGACAGAGTAAAGGCATCGATGAGCTTGATATAAGCTTTCTTCTCATCGATCTTGCCCTTCTTGTCCCGGCAGTCCTCCAGGATCTTGACTACCTCACCGGGATTTTCCAGAATTTCCGCCAAGCGGGCAGCGTTTTTGGCTTCAAAGTCCACAGTGGGGAGTTCTTCCTTTACATTAGACAGACCAAAGGCGATGTTGTCGTACACCGTCATGTTGGGCCACAGGGCATAGTTCTGGAAGAGAAAGCCCACTTTGCGCTTGTTGGCCGGAACGTTGATGCCCTGCTCGCTGTCAAAGACTACCTGGTCGCCGATGGTGATGCGGCCGCTGGTGGGGGTCTCCAGACCGGCGATCATACGCAGGGTAGTGGTCTTGCCGCAGCCGGAGGGACCCAGTAGGGTGACGAAGGAGTTGTTTTCAATGACCAGGTCCAGGTCGTCTACGGCGTAGAATTTGCCCCAGCGCTTGGTCACGTGTTCTAATTTGATCTCAGGCATGGTTTAACCTCCTATTCCCTTGTCCAGGCTGGCCCCGGTAACCTTGTTGACGATGGTGTTGCACACCAGGATGGTGACGATCAAAATCAGGTTGATGCCGCTGGAGAAGGCGTACAGACCCATCTCGTCGAAGTAGTCCAGGGTGGTGGAGAGGATGAACCCCTGCACGCACAGCAGCATGAACAGGGACAGCTCACGCAGACAGGTCATAAAGGGCAGCAGATAGCCGCTGATGATGGACGATTTCTGGATGGGGATGATGATGCGGGTCATTCGCTTGATCCAGGGAATGTTCTGGATGATGGCCGCCTCCTCAATTTCACCGGAGAGCTGAAGCATGGAGTTGAGAGAGCTGCGGCTGGCAAAGGGGATGTACTTGATGGTGCCGACGATGATCAGAATGGTGTACGTGTTGAATAGGTTGATATGTTCGTTGGAGAAGAGAATGAAGAAGGCCACACCCACCGCAATGGAGGGCATGAGATAGGGAAGAAAGGCCACGGAGTTTACATAGTTGGCCCATTTACTTCGTCGGTTTTTGGACACGGCGTAGCCGATGAGCGTACCGATGGTGCCCGCCAGCAGAGCGCAGCACACGCTGACCCAGATGGTGCCCTTGAAGGCGTTCCAGATGGTCTCGTTGTGGAGGATGCCCTTCTGGCCGTACATGCCGTTTTCGGTGATATTTTCATCGGTGACCCACCACTTGGTGGTGAGGTTGTCCGTGTCGCCGGTGTAGAGGAAGGAGTAGTCGCCGGGGTTAGGCAGGAAGGTCTCAAAGGCGAAGGAGACGATGGGGAAGATGCTGGTGAAGAAGGTGACAATGACCAGCACCAGGGCAATGACGTATTTTCCCACCCGGCCCAGATTGATCTTGGAGATCTGACCGGACTTGCCGGTGACGGTGGTATAGTTCTTGCGGCTCTGGAGGCTCAGTTGGTTGAGCAGCATGATAGCTACGCCGAAGACCATCATGATGATGGCCAGAATGCTGGCCTCACCAGTGTACTTGGAATTGAGGGAAATATACTTGGTAGCCAGGGTGGTCAGACCCAGGTAATGGGGCACCGGGTAGGAGCCCATAGCGCTGCCGAAGACCAGCAGGATGGTGGAGAGAATGGCGGGCTTGACCATGGGGAGGGTGATGCGGCACATGATGCGCCACTTGGGGGTGTCCAGAATGGTGGCCGCCTCTTCCAGGTTGGCGTCCATGTTGCGGAAGATGCCGCCAATAAGGATGTAGGCGAAGGGGGCGTAGTGCAGGCCCAGCACCACCAGGCTGGGGAACAGGCCTTTGCACCACCACAGGGGCATGTTGATGCCCAGGGTGGCGGCCAGCAGGCCGTTGGAGGTTCCGGTGACGGCGTTGGAGTTGAACATGTTCTGCCAGACTACCGCCAGAGTCCACTGGGGCATGATGTAGGGGAAGATGAAAATGGAACTGAGGTATTTGCGCCAGGCCAGATTGGTGCGGGTGACCAAAAAGGCGAACAGGCCACCGAATACAATGGATACCACGCAGGTCCCCACTGCCAGCCAGATCGTGTTGAGCAGGGGGGTCCACAGGTTGATCATGGCCTTATCGCTGGTGAACAAGTCGATGTAGTTGACCACCGTATACCCCGAAGCCTTTCCGGTGAGGTAGGCGTCGATGGTGCCGGGGTGGATCTTGAAGGTGTCCTCCACAATGGCGATGATGGGGGCCACCGTGCTGAAGGTGAGCACGATGCCCATCAGCAGCAGGATCACGTTGTGGGGTTTGGAGAAAAAGGTTTTGATTTTATTCCGACGCACGGCGGACCGATTGGTCCGGGCAACGGTGATCTGATCCATAACAGGCTCCTTTCTGCCGGGATGGAAAGCGCCCTTGGATGCGGCGGATGTCACGCGCGTCCAAGGGCGCCTTGATCTGCTTTTACATTACCGTTTGGGGAAGCAGGGCCCGGACAGGCGAATGGTTCCGGGAGAGAAATCAGCCGGCGCTGTACTTATCCAGCATCTCGATCCAGCTGCCCACGGTGAAGGAGACAGAGGCGCAGTACTCGGGGTCCTCCAGCACCAGCTTGCCGTCCTTGGTCCACCAGTCGTAACCCGCGTCGTTGAGGGCTGCGAACTCCACGGTGGTGCCGTCCTCGGCCATGCCGCCGGTCTGGTGGTGATAGATCTCCTCATTCTCAGCCGCCACGGTGGGGTTGGAGGAGTAACCGCCGATGTCCTTGCCCCAGGCAGAGAAGCCGTCCTCGGTGCAGGTCATGTAGGCGATGAAGGCGCAGGCGGTCCAGGGCAGAGGGCTGTTGTCGGTGACAAACAGGTAGTGGCAGTAGCCAAAGCCGCCGATGCCGGTGTAGCCGTCATTGTAAGCGGCCACGGTGATGTTGTTCTTGGAGACGGAGGCGGACTCCTCCACACTTCTCAGCTTGGAGTACACCAACAGGCCGAACTGATCGGTGGCGGACTTATCAACCAGCGTAGTGCAGATGGGGCCGTCATCGGTCTGGGCGTTGTAGCTGCCAACCCAGAGCTTGATCCAAGCCAGAGCGTACTTGCCGTTCTCGCCCAGGTTCAGGCTCTCGGCCTCGGAAGCCATGGCGTTGATGGTGGGCTGGAAGTAGGCCTGCTCGTCGGCAGAGAGGGCATCAAAGGCCTCCTTCAGCCAGGTGGCGTAATCGTCCCGGGTGAGCATGTACAGGAAGTTCTTGCCCACGATCTCGGAGTCGATGTCCATGAACAGACCGTGCTCGCCCTCAGCCACGAAGTCCCAGCAGTTGTCGTAGGTCTTGGAGCCGGTGTTATTGTACATGAAGATCTTGTTCAGAGTCTGCAGGGGCAGGAAGCCTTTATACTCCTCAGCGGTGGTATTGTTGGCCTCGGCCCATTCCTTGGGAATGAAGGTATCCAGAATGCCGGTCTGGACCATCTTGGACTCGATCTGGTTACCGTCCTGAATGAGGGTCATGGCAAAGGTGCCGGTATCCTTCAGCGAGTCAGAGGTGAGCTGATCGAAGATCTTGTTGTTCTTGGGCTGCTGCCAATCAAACTCCATGGTGTAATTGGGGTCGATGGTCTGCAGGTACTCAATGAACAGGGGAAGGGCGCTCTTGCCGCGGCTGGAGTTGCCCACGCCGTAGAAGGTCTTTCCGTTGGACTCCTCGATAGCCTTTTTGGCCAGTTCCTCCAGGGTCATGCCCTGGGCCTCCTGAATGATCTTCTGAGTCTCGGAGAGCTCTGTGGGAGCTTTGGAGCCGGAGCCGGACCCGGAAGTGCCGGAATCGTTGGTCTTACCGCAGGCCACCAGACTTAGGCTGAGGGACGCGGCCAGAAGCAGGGACAGTGCTCGTTTCATGATGTTTCCTCCTTTGTAAAAAATAACAAAAACACTTGGCTTACCGCCACATTCTATGGTACTTTTATTGTATTCGGGGCAAGTCCAAATGAACAGGGGACAAAACTGCGTTTTTTTATGAAGGACTGAGAATCTTGTGGAAATTTAATGAAAGAGCCTGGAAAAACGTGCTATAATTAGATGAATTTCTAAAAGGGGAGGGGCTGCAGGTGAATAGGAGACGAACCGGCGCCCTATTGGCGGCGCTGCTGTGCCTGCTTACAGGGTGTGCCGGAAGCACGACACCGGCGGATACCTCATATATGCCGCCGGAGGAGGAGCGCCTGGTCATCTATACCTCCCACAAAGAGGAAGTGTGGTGGCCCATCGTCAAGGAGTTTGAGGAGCGCACGGGAATCTGGGTGGATGTGGTTACCGGCGGCAGCAGCCAGCTTCTGGAGCAGATCCGGCAGGAGCGGGAGGCTCCTCGGGCCGATGTGATGTTTGGCGGCGGCGTGGAGAGTCTGGAGTCCTATTCCGACTGTCTGGAGCCCTACGCCTGTTCGGAAAAAGCACAGATTCCGGAGCGATACCGCTCGGAGAAGGACCTTTGGACGCCGTTTTCTTCCCTTCCCGTGGTGCTGATCTATAATACCAAGCTGGTTGACCCGCCTTGGCTCACCAGCTGGTCCGACCTGTTGTCCGACCGGTTTCGGGGAAAAATCGCCTTTGCTGACCCCGGTGTGTCCGGATCCAGCTTCACCAGTCTGGTGACCTACCTGGATGCCATGGGGCAGTCTCCGGAGGAATGTCTGCCTCAGCTGGCGGCCAGCCTGGAGGACCGGCAGCTGGACAGCTCGGGAGATGTGCTCAGCGCGGTGGCCCAGGGCAGCGACTGGGTAGGCATTACCCTGGAGGAAACTGCCCTGCAGTGGATCGCGGCAGGGGAGGACCTGGGGATGGTCTATCCGTCCGATGGAACCAGTTCCGTTCCCGACGGTTCTGCCCTGGTGGCCGGGGCGCCCCACCGGGAGAATGCAGAGAAGTTTTTGGATTTTACCGTCAGTCTGGACGTACAGCAGCTGCTGGCCCGGCAGTTTTACCGCCGTCCGGTGCGCCAGGATGTGAAGACTGGGAAAACCCTGGTTCCTCTGTCTGAACTTAAGCTGGTGGACTACGATGTGGAGTGGGCCAGCCGGGAGCGGGAATCCCTGCTCATGAGCTGGGCTTTCTATCTGGGCGGGGAGGAGGAGTTATGAGAACATCCATGCCCCATTCCTTCCGCCGGCGGCTGTTTGTGGCCTTTTTGGCGGTGTCGCTGGTACCCCTGCTGCTGTGCTCGGCTATGCTGCTGCAGATCTTTCGCCTGCGGATGACCGACGCGGCCCAGGCGGAGGCGGCGGGCTATCTTACCGGAGCGGCCCACATTCTGGACACGACCTACGAGGGACTCTCCAAAGCGGCCAGCCAGATCCAGGGGGACCGGTTTTTTGTCCAGATGCTGCAGGAGCAGGACACTCAGGATACCCAGGTGTACAGCCGCCTGTTCAGCGCCACCCAGGAGAGCCGAAGCTATGCCCGCTTTGATCTGTATGACGCCCAGGGAACCTGGCGCTATTCCACCCACAATGCGCCCGATCAAAAGCAGCTGCCCACCAACTGGGGGGTGCTTCAACAGGCGCGGGAGCAAACAAAGCTGGAGCTCATCGCCTGTCAGGATGTGACCCAGACCAACCAGCCCATGCTTCAGGGGGCAGTATGTCTGGAGGACCGGGACGGTCAAACGGCGGGCTATCTGGTGGTCAGCCTGTACCAGAGCGGTCTGCGCCAGCTGATGGAGGGAGCCTATGGAAATCAGAACGACCTGATCCTGCTCAGTCATTACTGGCGGCCGGTGTATTGTGCCCAGCCCAGCCTAGCCAGCTCTCTGGCCCCTCTTTTGCGTCAGCGGCTATTGGCGGGGCAGCCTCTCAGCGGCAGCGGGGATGAGTTCTCCTATCAGGTGGAATATCACCAGCCCACCGGGCTCTATCTGGTATTGAGAACGCCCCAGGCCCTGAACCGCACCACCATGGGCCTGCTGTATACTGTCAGCGCCTTCTGTGCGCTGTTTTGTATCGGAATCTCTGTGTTGATGAGCCTAAAGCTCAGCCGCCAGATGTTCCGCCCCATCCAGCGTCTGCGCACCGCTATGGATGAGGTGGTGCAGAATAATTTGAACGTTCAGGTGCCGCCCGGCCGGGATGACGAGCTGGGCGAGCTGGCCCGGCGGTTTAACGGAATGGTGCAGGCGTTAAAGCGCAACCAGGAAGAACTGGTGGAAAACCAGCGGGAGCTTAACCAGGCGCAGATCCGCATGCTCCAGGCTCAGCTCAATCCCCATTTTCTCTGTAACACCCTGGACACCATGAAGTGGATCAGCAAAATCAACCAGGTGCCCCAGGTGGCCCTTATGTCCACCAGCTTAGCGGATATTTTGCGTTTTTGCATTTCGCCCGACGAGTTTGTCCCTCTGCGCCGGGAGGTGCAGATCGTAGAGCGGTACATTGAGATCCAGACCATCCGCCTGTCCGGAGGGTTTCAGTTCCATACGGATATCCCGGAAGAGCTGGAGGACTGCCTGGTGCCTAAGATGATGCTGCAGCCCATCGTGGAAAACGCCATTCTCCACGGCCTGGAGGAGAAAAAGGACGGAAGCATTACTGTGCGTGCCCGCCAGTGTTCCGACACCATGCTGGAACTCACCGTAGAGGACAACGGCAAGGGGCTGCCGCCTGAAATGGCGGGAGCCTATGCACACCGGGACCGGGAGCTGTCCCGAGGCCATTTGGGCCTTTATAATGTGGATACCATTTTGCGTAAGTATTACGGGGAGGAGTCCGGGTTGTATCTGTCCTGTGGCCCGTCGGGCCAGGGCGCGGTGATCTCCGCTACCCTGCCGCTGCGAAGGGAGGAAGAAACGTTATGATGAAGGTGCTGGTCGTGGAGGACGAGGAGATGATCCGCAAGGGCATCGTGTTGGCAGTGGATTGGGCCGCTCTGGACTGTGTGGTAGTGGGCGAGGCCTCCAACGGAGAAGAGGGACTGCAGGCCGCTGAGCGCTACGCCCCCACCCTCATTATCACCGATCTGAAGATGCCCAAAATGGACGGAATCGAGATGCTGCGCCGTCTGCGGGAGGCGGGAAACAACGCCTTTGTCATCATACTCACCGCCTACGACAGCTTCGCTTACGCCCAAAGCGCCCTGCGCCTGGGAGCAGTGGACTTTCTTCTCAAGCCGTTTCATGACGGGGAACTGGAGCAGGCCGTACAGGCTTTACGCCGCCGTATGGAACCATCCCAGGGGGAGCCGGCCATCCCGGGGTTGAAAAAGGGAGACAAGAGCAAATATGTGCTCCAAGCGATGAGCTATATCGGAGAGCATTACGACAACCCCAACATTACAGTGGCAGAAATTGCCCAGTCCATCGGCATCAGCGAGGGACATCTGAGTCATACCTTTAAGAAAGAGACCGATTACACTTTGCTCAATTATCTCACCCGCTACCGCATCCACAAAGCGATGGAGCTGCTGCGGGACTGCCGGGTCAAGGTATATGAGGTGGCCCAGCAGGTGGGGTACAAAGATATCACCTACTTTTCCGCCACCTTCAAAAAGGTGGTGGGCATCAGCCCCTCGGAATATCAGGATACCAGCCATTAAAAAAACAGATCGGGCGAAAGCCCGATCTGTTTGTTAAAACAAACCTTATTGATTTAAAAGCTCCAGAATTTGCGCGGCATTGGTGTCCGGCTTGACCTTAGGCATAACGGCCTGGATCATGCCCTGCTCATCGATGAGATAGGTGGAGCGTACCACTCCCATGCTCACCTTGCCATACATCTTTTTCTCCTGCCACACGCCGTAGGCCTGGAGCACCGTGAGCTCTGGGTCGGAGAGGAGCGTGAAGGGCAGAGTATACTTATCGGCAAACTTCCGGTGGGAGGCGGTGGAGTCCTTGCTCACGCCAATGACCACGGTGTTCAGAGCCTTGAACTGGCCAAATGCGCCGGCGAAGGTACAGGCCTGGCGGGTACAGCCAGGGGTGTTGTCCCGGGGATAGAAATAGAGCACGACCTTTTTGCCTAGAAAATCAGACAGGGAAACAGGATTGCCATCCTGGTCAGGGAGGGTAAATTCGGGGGCTTTCGTTCCAACTTCCAACATTGGTTTTATTCTCCTTCCGTATAAAAAATCAGTTCGGTGGGGGTAGAGGCGCTCGGGTCAAACCGGTAGCCCAGCCCCTGAAAGGCGGGCAGGTCTTCCTGGCGGGTGATCTGGTTCTGAGCCAGCCAGCGGACCATCTCGCCGCGGGCCATTTTACATTGTGTGCCCCGTTCGGCCAGCTTGCCGTCCTTCCAGATGCCGAAACGGCAGGTGATTAGTTCCGTCCCCTGGGACAGGTGGGGGGCGACGGCGCGGCTATACTCCTTGGAGGCCAGGTTCAGCACCCAGCCGTCCTCCTCAGCCAGCGTTTGTGCCAGACGGTCGCCCCAGAATTCATACAAATTCTTTGCCCTTTCCACAGCTAGCTTGGCCTGCATCTCCAGACGATAGGGGGTGACGCCGTCAAAGGGACGAAGCACCCCGTAAAACCCGGAGAGGATACGCAGATGTGCCTGGAGGTAGTCCAAAGCCTGGGATTCCAGCACGCCGGGGGCCATATACTGGTACTGGATTCCCTGATAGGAGAGAATCGCGGGAGTGAGGTCACCCTCCAACTCCATGGTCTCCAGCCGTTGGACATTGAGACGGGCGATAGCATCGTTGCAGCTCCAGAGACTCTGGAGTTCCTGGGGTGACATGGCCCGCAAGACCTTCAGAAGTTGTCTGGTCTGGGGCAGAAACTGGGGAACCGACCGGGGAGCGAGACTGTCCCGGTCCTCCACCATTTTTTTCGCAGGTGAGATGATAATTTGCATATGTGGTCCTCGTAGTGTTGGGATAACAGACGGCTGTGCGCCTTGCCAAGGTGGCCGGTCTGCCTTATACTGGATATAACTCAGCGCCGGGAGCCTTTGATCTGGCAAAACTGATACGCCTGGGAGAGCCAGTCCAGCAGTTCGCCGTCAATCTCCTCCGGTTGGGAGACCACCACATGGTGGGTCCAGCGGTTTGGGTAGGGCTCTACCGCTACGGCGATGCGGGGAGAGATCACCTGCCGCTCCAGGCCGAAGGTCACCAGCAGACATTCCTTGGGCCAGTCCTTTTTCCGGCGTACCGGGATAGAGGTAGCGGCAAACAGTTTGGGGCAGTAAAAGCTGATTTGGCTTTTTTGTACCTTGACCGAAGCGTCGGGGAAGGCCTGTTCCATGGATTCAAATAACCTCTGATAGAGGGAGAACTCCCGTGGTTTGCCGTCAAAGTAAAATAGCAGATCACTTTCGTAGTGTTCCGGACGGTTCATCCCACATGCCTCCTTTGTCCCGCGCTGTTGGGGCCATTGTACCACAGAACGCAGGACATGGGAAGCAGATAAAAGAGTCCATATTATTGGACTTGATCTTTGCTAAACTAAAAGCAACGATACCGTACAGCAGATGAGACGGGAAGAAAGGCAGGGAGAGGCATGGCCCGCGCACCCTTTCAAAAGTTGAAAATCTTATATATTATGGACTATCTTCTGCGTTATTCGGATGAATACCACCCGGTCACTGTGGCACAGCTCATTGAGGAACTGGGGAAACGGGGCATCTCCGCCGAGCGCAAAAGCATCTACGACGACCTGGAGGCCCTGCGTACCTATGGATTGGACCTGGTGCAGACGGGACGGGGAAGAACCAGCGGCTGCTATGTGGCCGGACGGGATTTTGAACTGCCTGAGCTGAAGCTGTTGGTGGACAGCGTACAGTCCTCCAAGTTCATCACGCAGAAAAAGACCATGAGCCTCATTAAAAAAATCGAGGGGCTGGCCAGTGTCCACCAGGCCCGGGAGCTCAACCGGCAGGTGTTTGTGAAAAACCGGATCAAGACCATGAACGAATCCATCTACTACAACGTGGATGAGATCCACCGGGGCATCGCCGCCAACCGAAAGATTCGCTTTCACTACTTTGAGTACAACATGGAAAAGCAGCGGCAGCTGCGCCGGAATGGGGACTGGTATGTGATCAGCCCCTACGCCCTTACTTGGGATGATGAGAACTACTACCTGGTGGGCTTTGACTCCCAGGCCGGGATCATCAAGCACTTCCGGGTGGACAAGATGGCTCAGATCGGCACCACCGAGGAGCCAAGGGATGGCCAGGAGGTCTATGCGGCCCTGGACATGGGACTGTATGCCCGGCAGGTATTTGGCATGTTTTCCGGAGAACCCGTGTGGGTACGCCTGCGTTTTGATCGGGGGCTGGTGGGAGCGGTGCTGGACCGGCTGGGCCAGGAGGTCATGCTGGTGCCTGAGGATGAGGAGCACTTCACCGTGCGGACCCAGGTAGTGGTCAGTCCCCAGTTTTTTGGTTGGCTTTGCGGTTTCGGGAAGCGGGCCAAGGTACTGGAGCCTGAGAACGTTGTGAACACCATGGCGGAGTATGTAGAGAACATCAGCCAGATGTATAAGATGTAAGACAGACGCGGCGCGGAGATTCTTCTCCGCGCGTTTCTATGTCAATATTCAAGAGAGGGCATTACGCCTGCTTCAGCAGAGCCTCTCCGGCCAGATAGATATCTCCTGCGCCCACGGTGATCAGTAGATCGCCGGGCTGGGCCAGCTCCTTGAAGCGGGCAGTTACATCCTCCAGCGTGGGGCAGAATTCCGCATTGGGGATGCGGTCGGCCAGGTCCTTGGAGGAGATGCCCAGGGTATCGGTCTCCCGAGCGGCAAAGATCTCAGCCAGCAGCACTTTGTCGGGCAGCTTGAGCACCTCCACAAAGTCGTCAAAGAGTTCCTTGGTGCGGGTGTAGGTATGGGGCTGGAATGCGCAGATCACCCGCTGATAGCCCAGAGTCTTCACGGTGGACAGCAGAGCCTGGAGCTCATGGGGATGGTGGGCGTAATCATCATAGACCACCGCACCGTGGTACTCACCCTTGTGCTCAAACCGGCGGCCTGCTCCGCCGAAGGCGTACAGGCCCTCTCGAATGGCCTCCACGGGGACATTCAGCTGCAGAGCGGCTCCGGCGGCGGCCAGCGCATTGCGCACGTTGTGGATGCCGGGCACACGCAGGGAGATGGAGCCCAGAGTCTCACCCTTGTAGATCAGATCAAAGGTGGGTAGCCCCTTGTTCCAGGTGAGGTTGGCCGCGTGGATATCCCCCTGCTCCAGTCCAAAGGTGAGCATGGGTTTGTCCAGATCCTTCAGGGCGTCCATGGTGTTGGCGTCGTCCCCGTCGGCTACCACGCAGCCGCCCTGAGGCACCAGCTGGGCAAAACGGCGGAAGGAGTGCTTCACATCCTCCAGATCCTTGAAGAAGTCCAGGTGGTCAGCATCCACGTTGAGGATGACCGCTACGGTGGGGAAGAAGGAGAGGAAGGAGTTGCAGTACTCACAGGACTCCAGAATGATGGTGTCTCCTTTACCTACCCGGTGACCCGCGCCCAGGGCGGGCAGTACGCCGCCAATCATGACGGTGGGATCCCGCTGGGCGGCCAGGAAGATGTGGGTACACATGGAGGTAGTCGTGGTTTTGCCGTGGGTGCCTGCCACGCACAGGGCGTTCTGGTAGTGGCGCATAATGGCGCCCCAGGCCTGGGCTCGTTCAAAGACGGGGATACCGGCAGCCCGGGCGGCGGCGATCTCAGGATTGTCGTCGTGGACGGCGGCGGTACGGATGACGCAGTCTGCTCCCTGTACGCTCTCGGGCAGGTGGCCAATGACCACGGGAATGCCCAAAGAGCGCAGATGGGCCACCGTTGCGCTCTCGTGGAGATCGGAGCCGGTGATGTTTACCCCTGCGCCGTGGAGCACCTCGCCCAGAGGAGACATGGACACGCCGCCGATGCCCACCAGATGAGCGCGCTTGCCGGGACGGATATAATCATGGATATCAGGGTTCATAGAGAAACACCTCAAAAAATACAAATTTCAGCCCGCATACTCGGTGCGGACGCCAACGCACAGCTATTATAATACAGTAAACCGGGAATCACAAGGGGAAAGCCGGGGAAGGCCAGGAAAAACGCCCGATGGTTTCACATCGGGCGTCTTTCCAAAGGAGAAACTCACGCAGAGATAGTCAAAGAATCAATGATAAAACCAAACATGGTGTCCCGGGGGCTCAAGGTGGACTGGAAGGTGTACAGGGTGCTGCCATCCTCCAGAGCGGTCATCCGGCCGGAGAGGATCACCTGTCCATTGTCCTGGGTCTGAGTGTCATCCACCGTGACCTGAATGAGAGCCTCATCGCCCCGCGCCAGATGATAGGAGTCATCGGAAGCGAAGTAAGCGATCCGCTGGGAGATGGGAGCGGGAATGTCAGGAAGTTGAGCCACATCGGGGTAGAGCGCAGCGGCATAGTCCCGGACCATCTCAGAGGGGAGAATCATGGTGTCGTCGGTGAATTCTGCCCGCTCATCCATCTGGCCGTAGAGGCTGAGCATGTAGTACAGGCTGGTCCACAGAAACTCACTGTCGCTGGGGTCGTAGTCCAGGTGGTTTTCCGTCATAGCCAACACCAGAGCGTGGACAGCGGGGGTCATAGCCTGAGCTGCATTGGTCTGGGCGGGCACATTACCGTGGACCTCTTCGGTAGACACGGCGGGGAGGGATTCCTGCTGAGACTGGGTCAGAGCGGCGGCGCCCAGAGGAAAGATAAGAAGGGAAACAATAGTCAGGGACAGGATCAGCTTTTTCACAGCGGAACCCTCCTTTCATTCTTTGGATTATAAACAGTATATCAAATAGGGCTGTCATGGTGGTTTCGAAGCGATTACATGGGAATGAAAAAAGAGTTACAAATTAGTTGCAAAATATGGGCTTGTCCGGGATGTAGGAAAACGTCGATGCAGGATGAGGATTCTTATCCTGCAATATCAGAACTTTCAATGGAAGTATATGCCCTGGAAGGACAAACCATACCCCAAAAATGCGAGGAAACCAAAGCGCGGCACACGGTTGACCCGGGGACGGGTTTTCGGTACAATGAAGGACACGAATTATCTTATAAAGACAGGACGGATCACCATGCTGGATCATCAACAGGAACAACGTTTTGCTGCCGCGCGCCGCGCGGCCATTGCCCGGGACTTTGCCCGCCTTAACCCGGAACAGCAAAAGGCGGTACTTACGAACCAGGGACCTCTGCTGCTGCTGGCAGGAGCGGGCAGCGGAAAGACCACGGTACTGATTAACCGCATTGCCAACCTGATGCGCTACGGCCGGGGTTCGGACAGTGCGGAAGTGCCCGAATGGGTCTCTCCGGAGGACCTGGACTTCTTGGAAAACTACGCCAACACTGGGGAGGGGGACCGGGACCGAATGGTATCCCTGTGTGCCCTGGACCCTGCGGCTCCCTGGACGATTTTGGCCATTACCTTTACCAATAAAGCCGCAGGGGAGCTGAAGGACCGCTTATCCGCCATGCTGGGTCCTGAGGCGGAGGACGTCTGGGCCTCCACCTTCCACTCAGCCTGCGTGCGCATCCTGCGCCGGGATATTGAGCGGCTGGGCTTTGCCTCTTCCTTTACCATCTACGACACCGACGACTCCCTGCGGGTCATTAAGGACTGCCTCAAGGAACTGGAGCTGGACGACAAACAGTTCCCGCCCCGGTCGGTCCTGGGCTACATCTCCCGGGCCAAGGATCAGATGCTGTTGGCAGAGGACTACGCCGCCCAGTGCGAAATGAGTGGAGACTACCGCCTGAATAAAATCGCCAAGGTGTATGCCCGCTACCAGCACCGGCTGTGGGAGGCCAACGCCCTGGACTTTGACGATATCATCCTGCACACGGTGCGGCTGCTTCAGCAATTTGAAGAGGTGCGCGCCTATTACCAGCGGAAATTCCGCTACGTCCTCATTGACGAGTACCAGGACACCAATAATCTGCAATATCTGCTGGCCTCCACCCTGGCGGGGGGGTATGAGAACTTCTGCGTGGTGGGCGATGACGATCAGTCCATCTACCGCTTCCGGGGAGCCACCATTGAGAACATCCTCTCCTTTGAAAAGCAGTACCCCCGCTGCCGCACCATCCGTTTGGAGGAGAACTACCGCTCCACTAAGCACATTCTGGAGGCCTCCAATGCGGTTATCCGCAACAACCAGGGCCGTAAAGGCAAAGAGTTGTGGACTAAGGCAGGGGAGGGGGAGAAACTCCAGGTCTACACTGCCATGAACGAAAACGACGAGGCGCAGTACGTAGCCAATCAGATTTTGGATGATTTCGGAAAGGGCCGTGTCTGGAAGGACCACGCAGTGCTTTACCGCATGAACGCCCAGTCCAACCAGTTGGAGACCGCCTTCAAGCGCAGCGGTATCCCCTACCGCATCATCGGCGGCACCCGGTTCTTTGACCGGGCTGAGGTCAAGGACATGACGGCCTATCTGGCGGTGCTCAATAATCCCGAGGACGACCTGCGCCTCCAGCGTATCATCAACAACCCGCCCCGTGGCATCGGAGCCAAGACCATTGAGACGGCCCAGGCCATCGCCCAGCGGGAAGGGGCCTCTCTCTACGCTGTCATCGATAACGCCCGGATGTATCCGGAACTGGAGCGGTCAGCGGCCAAGCTGGCGGCCTTTACCAACCTGATGGGGGAGCTGACCGGGCTGCTGACCACCCTGCCGCTGGATCAGTTTTATGAGGAGATGATGATCCGCACCGGCTACGCGGCCATGCTGGAGACCAAGAACACGGTGGAGGACCGTACCCGCCTGGAGAACATCCGGGAGCTGCTCACCTCCATCCGGGGCTATATGGAGAACGCCGGGGACGAGCCTACGTTGGCAGGCTTCCTGGATGAAATCGCTCTGTACACCGACCTGGACAGCCACGACCCAGATCAGGATTGCGTGGTAATGATGACTATGCACTCGGCCAAGGGCCTGGAGTTCCCGGTGGTCTTTGTGGTGGGAGCCGAGGAGGGCATCTTCCCCGGTATCCGGGCCATCGGAGAGCCCGACGAGATGGAGGAAGAGCGGCGGCTGTGCTACGTGGCCATGACCCGGGCCAAGGAGAAGCTCTACCTCACCTGTGCAGGCCAGCGTATGCTCTTTGGGCGCACTAGTGCCAACCGTCCCTCCCGCTTCCTGGAGGAGATCCCCCCGGAGCACATGGAGCGATCCGGTCGGAATTTCCTGGATCGGGGCGACAGCTGGGGCGGTATGCCCTCCCGCACCTCTGGTTATGGCGGATATGCCAAGCCGGAGCGCAGTCCCTATGACCAGCGGCCGGAACCCCGGGCGCCTCAGCGCCGGGACTACGGCGGGTTCTCCCGGGCTATGGGTGCCTCGGCTGCACCCAAGGGCGGTGCCGACCTGTCCGCCTTCCATAAGGGAGATATGGTGCGTCACAAGGCCTTTGGCCAGGGCATGATTCTGTCCATCCAGAAAATGGGGGGCGACGCCCTGGTAGAGATTGCCTTTGACAACGTGGGCACGAAACGGTTGATGCTCAAGTCCGCTGCCGCCCATATGACCAAGGTGTAAGCAGACAATTTGTTAGAAAAACCGGCGATGTAAGCTTTGGTTGACAAAAAGGAAGGGAGATTTGGTTGCCGATTCCCTTCCTTTTTGCTACCGTCAAACCAGAGAGGAGGGACAAGATCATGACATTAGGAATGCGGATTGCGGCCCTGCGCCGGGAGCGGGGGCTGTCTCAGGAGGCCCTGGGAGAACTGGTGGGAGTATCCCGCCAGGCGGTGAGTAAGTGGGAGAGCGACAGTGCTCTACCCGATGTAAATAACTGTGTGGCTCTCAGCCGAGCCTTCGGCATTACCCTGGCCCAGCTGCTGGAGCTGGAAGAGGAGACCGCGCCCAGCCGGGAGCTGACCCAGGAGCAGCTGGAGATGGCCGAGACAATTGCAAAGAAGTATCTTGAGTCCCTGCCCCGTCCTAAGGGTTGGCGGCAGCGGCGGAAATGGCCCTGGGTACTGGCGGCAGCGGTGGTATTGGTTGTGGCTCTGGGGGCAGCCTGGTGGGGACACCAGTTGGACCAGACCGTTTCTCGGATGGATGGGCAGATGGCTAACATCCAAAATACCGTGGGCGATACGGTAGAGGAGCAGGTAAACGCGGCTCTGGAGCAGGTCACCAGTCTGGTAGAGTTTTTTGACTACTCGGTGGTGCAGGTGGACTTGGCGGAGAACGCTGTCATCTTTGATCTGGCCGTCCAGCTGCGACAGCGCACAGCGGACACTCCAGTGATTTTGGCTGCCCGCAGCGCGGGGGAGACTGTCTCTGTCCAGGGGGAGGACCAGGGGGGAGATACCTTTGCCGCTCAAATCACTTGTCCCCTCAGCGACACCATTGACTTTTCCCTCACTTTCCAGATGGATGGGGAGAACCGCACCCAGACCATTGGCCAGGTCATCCAGATGGCCCAAGACTACTCCCTGCAGCCTGTGGTCAAAGAACTGGATACTTCCTATCAAAAAGCAAAGCTGGAGGGAGATCATCTTCCTGCGGGAACCGTGGTACCCCTGGAGTACAATGTAACATTCTACAACACCGATCGCTTGGTTAACCCTTTGAATGCCAGTGTAGGCATGTGGTTGGGGGTCTTTGTGGACGACCAGTTTGATCACTGGGTAGATGGTATCCAAAGTTGGAGCATTACAGATACGAATGAGTTTTACTATGCTTCGTTCTGGAGCCCCGAGGTAGATCTGAGTGGTTTGAGCTTGAAAAAGGGAGATATCATCAAGTTAGGATTGCGTGTGAGGGATGGCAGTGGCCGTACCCGAACCCAGATGATATGGATGGGGTATATAAATGAGGATGGCAGCCTCATTGGAGGAGTGGAGAAAAAAGACAAACCCTATGCCCCAGTGGAAGAGGCATGGCAGAAATTGAAAGATGGAACATAAAAAAGGTCCTGTACCACTCAAAACCTGCGGTACAGGGCTTTTCTAATTGATAGTGATGGTACATGGAGTAGTCAATCCGCTGTCTAGGGGGAAATAAGAGGTATGGACAGCATCTTCCTCGCTGGGGGTCAGGGCGGTGTAGGTGATGCTGCCGTCGTCGGCCTGCTCCGAAACCAGAGCGTAGGCGGCATGGTCCTCCCAAGTGAGGTCCAGAGCATCCTGGCCCGCCAAAACCTGCTGGACGGAGATGGTCTGAGTGGTGATGGATTGCTGGTCCTGCGTAAACTGCTCTACGGTGACTTGCTTCAGGTGGGGGACGTAGGAGAAGTTGACGGTGATATCCAGAATATTTTCCCGAGTTACTTGATCGTCGAGCGTTTCGGAATATTTCGTATTCAATGTGATACCGACCGCACCGGTTGTGCCGCCTCCTTCGTTGACCAGATAAACAGTCCCATCGGAACTCTGATAGACGTAGTAGGAACTCCAACTCTGCTCTTCTATACGAGCGAGGGGGGTGGTGTAGTGAAGGGTACCGGATAAAATGTAGGACGTGCTGTTTTCTGTGACATTGATTCCGTGCTCGTAGCGATCCTGAGATAGGTCAGAGTGCAGCACAACCGTTGCCTCCGGATTGCCGTCCACCATGTTCGGTTCTTGGACCAGGAAGAAACGGCGGCCTTCCGGGCCGGGAAAGCGGTATTGCCCATCCTCGTCTTTCTGGGCTTTCAGAACAGTCTGGGGCAGAAGGATGCGTTCTAAGCCATTGATATAGGCTATGCGGGAACTGTATTCCTCCCAGCCGTTTTCTGCAGATTCCCAGTTGGGGGGCACCAGTTCGTCTGGCAGCAGATAATAGCCGACCAGACGGGCTTCTTCTGGGACGGTTTGCTCCGGCTGAGCCAGAGGGACCCGACTGAACAGAGCCAGCAGAAGAATGGGAATCAGGAGAAGGATGGTCCTTCGCAGAAACTTTTTCATTGTTCTCCTCCTATGATCCGTGAACACGCAGAATCTGGCCTGCGCGGCAACAAGTGAGGAACGGGAGCGCGGCGGTCAGGGCTCCAGCGTAAGAAACAGGGGGATGGTCAGCCCGCTCTCCTCCGCCGCCCAGCAGGTGTGGGAGACGGGGGCATCCTCCCGCTCCAGCAAGGTGCGCTGCATGGTGCCATCCGCATAATGCTCACAGATAAGGGTGTACGCGGCATTGCTTTCCAGAGAAATGGAGAGCTCAGACAGGCCGTTCAACACCTCTTGAGCGGTAATGGTTCTGGAGGTCACAGGCTGGTTGTCTGCGGTAAATTGCTCCACTGTGACCTGCTCCAGGCGGGAAATGTAGCGAAAGTTGATCGTGAGGTCCAGGGTGTTTTCCTCTGTGGCCTGCCCGTTGCGGGCCTCCTGATAAGTAACCGTCTTGGTCATGCTGCAATCCAACGTGCCGCCATAGCTGTTGCCGCCATCCTCCAGGTAGACGGTGCCGTCTGGTTCCTGCCAGACCTGATAGGCAGCCCAAATCTGGTTGTCCTCTGTCCAGGCCGGATCATTAAGGGGAGCGGTGTAGTAGAGTGTGCCGGAGACGGTGTGGTTGGTCCCCAGGTCGGTGACTTCCATGTGAAGGCCTTCTGATTCCAGGTCGGAGTACAGTCGGTAGGCAAACTCCTCCAGGTTGCCGGGGTTATAATACTCCTTCGCCAAGAAAAAGCGTCGGCCCTCCAGATTGGGAAAGTACAGCTCTCCCTGTTCATCGGTTTTGGCTTTGAGAATCATATCTGGAATGGAAAAGATGAGACCGTTGGCGTGGACGGAGCTGCTTCCTTTTTCCTCCCAGCCGGCCTTGGGATCGCCGATGGAGGTTGGGCCGGAATTCATGGTCTCCCGAACCAGATAAAAACCCACCAGATGGTTTTCCCAAGCGTGAGTTTCCTCCGGCTGGGCCAGGGAGATCTGACTGAGCAGAGCCAGCAGGATAACGGGAATCAGAATCAAAATGCCTGTCCGAAACCGTTTATTCATCGTCCTCCTCCAATCGTCCGTCGAAGCGCAGGATATCTCCCACGTCACAGTTGAGGTAGTAGCAAATTTTGTTGATGGTGTGAAAGCGCACGCCGCTGGCCTTGCCGGAGCGGAGAATGGACAGGTTGGCCTCGGTAATGCCGACCTTGGCACATAGCTCCTTGGAGGTCATGTTCCGCGCCTTCAGCACCTCGCTGAGATGAACCGTAATTGCCATGGCTGTCCCCTTATATAATAGAACGGTTGTCATCCAGAAGTGCCTTGCCCTGCTGAATACAGCGGCACAAAAGGAACAGAGCGGCAGCCAGAGCCAGAGTGGAGAGGGGAAGGGAGAGGGAGTACTCCTGGCTGGTGAGGAGGGAACTTACCATCAGCTGGAAAAGATTACTTCCAAGGGAGAGCAGGACGGCGGTCTGGATGACCTGACGGCAGCCGCGGGCGGTTTTTTCACATTGAGCCAGGGATTCCGCTTCAAAAGGCTCGTGGACCATGATGCGGGCCAGATCACTGCCCCAAAGCAGAACGATTCCTCCCAACAGACTGGGGATGGCATGGAACAGAGCCAGCAGGCCGTGGATCCAAATGGTGGTTTGAGCAGCGGCGGGTGCACCGGTATTTCCCTGCTGAATCGCCTGGGTTTTCGCGAGAAGGGAGAAGGTGGACTGGAAACCAACGGCAAAGACCAGCACCAGGGCACAAGCGGTGAGCAGCGCCGACAGCAGTCTGGCCAGATCGGCAGTGTCCTGGCGGTCCAGAGGCTCCAGCAGCCGCAGCACCAGCCAGCAGACCAGCGCACACAGGGCGCCGCCTGCCGCTCCCAAGATTCGGTACTCAGGCAGTGGATTGCTGAGCAGGGTGGGGTTGACAGAAAAGAAGAGGGCTAAAAAAATCAGCAGGGAACTGAGGGGGAGCAGAGTATCAGTCCCGGTGAGTGCGCCCCGTCCTTTGGGAAGTTTCAGCAGGAGCAGAGGCAGAGAACTCACAGCCAGTATGATGGCCCAGGCAGACAAATTGCCCAAAAATCCGGTGAGGGACAACGCCCGCAGTCCCTCGCCAGCCCGGGTGGACAGGGAAAATAAGGCCTCGCCAGTCCCGCTCCCGCCCCAGAATCCGGCCAAAATACCAAGAACAGCGGCACAGATCAGCCCGGTTATACGGCGTGCTTTCATGGTATGCACCTCCATAATTATTGTTATTCGATAATTCTAACTTATAGATACCATATAAATTATTGTTTGTCAATAATTTTAAAATTCGATACGATGAATAATAATTCTAAACAATGGAAATAAACGGATGAATAAAACAGTAAATATTCATTTTTATACGTTATGCACTGAAAGAACAATGAAAATACCGAATAATTATACCAATTCAATCTTGCATTTTTATTCTCTCAGTGGTAGACTATTGCCAACACAAAGGAAGGCCCCTCCGATGGGCCAAACCAAAGAATTGGGAGGAAGAAGATCATGAGTGAGATTAAAAAAGTAGTGCTGGCCTATTCCGGCGGTTTGGATACGTCCATCATCATCCCCTGGCTGAAGGAGAACTACAATAACCCCGAGATCATCGCGGTTGCCGCTGACGTGGGTCAGGGCGACGAGCTGGAGGGACTGGAGGAGAAAGCCATCAAGACCGGCGCCTCCAAGCTGTACATCGAGGACCTCACCGATGAGATGGTGGATGATGTTATCGTTCCCTCTATGATGATGGGTGCCAAGTATGAGGAGTACCTGCTGGGTACCGCCTTTGCCCGGCCCATCATTGCCAAGCGGCTGGTTGAGATCGCCAAGAAAGAGGGCGCCGACGCCATCTGCCACGGCTGCACCGGCAAGGGCAACGACCAGGTCCGGTTCGAGCTGGGCATCAAGCGCTTCGCTCCTGAGATGAAGATCATTGCTCCCTGGAGAGAGTGGGACATCAAGGGACGTGACGAGGAGATCGACTACGCCGAGGCTCACAACGTGCCCCTGAAGATCAGCCGGGAGACCAACTACTCCAAGGATAAGAACCTGTGGCACCTGAGCCACGAGGGCCTGGATCTGGAGGATCCCGCCAACGAGCCTCAGTACGACAAGCCCGGCTTCCTGGAGATGGGCGTGTCCCCTGCCATGGCTCCCGACAAGGCCACCTATGTGACCCTGGACTTTGAGAAGGGCTGGCCCGTTGCCATCGACGGTGAGAAGATGAAGGCCAGCGATATCATCCGCAAGCTCAACAAGCTGGGCGGCGAGAACGGCATCGGTATCCTGGATATCGTGGAGAACCGGCTGGTTGGTATGAAGGACCGGGGCGTGTATGAGACTCCCGGCGGCACCATCCTCTATAAGGCTCACGAGGTGCTGGAGATGATCACCCTGGACAAGGACACCAAGCACATGAAGAGCAAGCTGGCGGTTGACTTTGCCGACCTCATCTACAACGGCAAGTGGTTCACCCCCCTGCGGGAGGCTCTCACCGCCTTTGCCTTCGACACTCAGAAGCATGTTACCGGTACTGTAAAGCTCAAGCTCTACAAGGGCAACATCATCACCTCTTCCGTCACCTCTCCTGAGACCCTCTACTCTGAGAATCTGGTCACCTTCGAGGAGAGCGACTACAACCAGGACGATGCCACCGGCTTCATCAACCTGTGGGGCCTGCCCGATACCGTTCAGGCCATGCGGGAGCAGGGAAAGCTGAAGTAAGCGTCTGAGCCGTCGCGAATAGACGAAACGAAATAATATGAGTCCGAAGGCGAAGTTACTTCGCCTTCGGACTGCTTAAAAATTTATTTCCGCTGCGGCGGAAATTCTGCGAGGCGAATGGCCGCAGGTCATTCGCTCTTCGCATATCAAAGGAGAGAATGTTATGAAGCTCTGGGCTGGTCGGTTCCAGAAGGAGACCGATACTCTTGTCAATGATTTTAACTCTTCCATCCAGTTTGATGCCCGGCTCTATAAGCAGGACATCGCCGGCTCCATCGCCCATGCCCAGATGCTGGGTAAGCAGGGTATCATCGAGGAGCATGAGGTGGAAGCGATTGTGGATGGCCTGAAGGCCATCCTGGAGGATATTGAAGCGGATAAGGTGGAGTTCTCCGTGGATAACGAAGATATCCACATGAACATCGAGACTCTGCTCACCCAGCGCATCGGCGATGCCGGCAAGCGGCTGCACACCGCCCGGTCCCGGAACGACCAGGTGGCTGTGGATACCCGCCTGTACGTGAAGGAAGAAATCCCTGTTATCATCGGGAAGATCCTGGATCTGGAGCAGGTGCTGGTGGAGAAGGCCAAGGAGCACACCGATACCGTTATGCCCGGCTATACCCACCTGCAGCGTGCTCAGCCTACCACCTTCGGTCACTACATGATGGCTTACGCCAACATGTTCAAGCGGGACGTGACCCGGCTGGAGGACTGCCTGGAGCGGCTGGACGAGTGTCCTCTGGGTGCCGGCGCTCTGGCCACCACCACCTATGATATCGACCGCTTTGCCACCGCTCAGGCTCTGGGATTCAAAAAGCCCACCGACAACTCCATGGATTCCGTCTCGGACCGTGACTACGCCATTGAGCTGCTCTCCGCCCTGTCCATTCTGATGATGCACCTGTCCCGGTTCTCCGAGGAGATCATCCTGTGGTGCTCCTGGGAGTTCAAGTTCGTGGACCTGGATGACGCCTACTCTACCGGCTCCTCCATCATGCCCCAGAAGAAGAACCCCGACGTGGCCGAGCTGGTCCGGGGCAAGACTGGCCGGGTATATGGTTCCCTCATTACCCTGCTGACCATGATGAAGGGCCTGCCTCTGGCCTACAACAAGGATATGCAGGAGGATAAAGAGGCTCTGTTTGACGCCATCGACACGGTGGAGATCTGTCTGCCTGTCTTTGCGGCCATGGTGAACACCCTGTCCGTGCGGCGGCACAACATGGAGCGGGCGGCTGCCGGCGGCTTTATCACCGCCACCGACTGCGCCGACTATCTGGTGAAGAAGGGCCTGCCCTTCCGGGAGGCCTATATGATCGTAGGCCGTCTGGTCAACCTGTGCATCAAGAACCACGAGACCCTGGATACCCTCACTCTGCGGGACTTCCGGGCTATCTGTGACCTCTTCGATGAGGGCGTGTACGAGGCCATGGCCCTCAAGCACTGCGTCAACGGCCGTACCGTCTACGGCGGTCCTGCCAAGGAGTCGGTGCTTAAGCAGATTTCTCTGATCGAGGAATTTATCCAGGAGCATCAGCCCCAGAAGTAAAAAGGCTCTTGTGGTCAGGAGGGACGGGGGGTACAATGGGGAACGGAGAGGGCCCCGCCCCTCTTACACCACTTAAAGGGATGATCCTCATGGGCAAGAACCCAAAGGTATTTATTGACGGAAAGGGCGGCGTGGTAGGAGCGCGGCTGTATGAGCAGCTGTCCCGCCGCAGCGACCTGGACTTTTTGATTATTGACCCGGAGAAGCGCCGGGATGTGGAGGAGCGGCGCAAGCTGCTCAACGAGGCGGACCTGGCTATTCTGTGTCTCCCGGAGGAGACGGCGGCCCAGGCGGTGGAGCTGGTGGATAACCCCAACACCCGCATCATCGATACCTCTCCAGCCCACCGTACTACGCCGGGCTGGGTGTACGGCTTTGCCGAACTGCTCCCCGGTCAGCGTCAGCGTATCCGCTTTTCCAAGCGGGTGGCAAACCCCGGGTGCCATGCCTCAGGCTTTCTCTCCACGGTAGCCCCGCTGGTACAGATGGGGATGCTGCCCCCGGACTATCCGGTGTCCTGTTTCTCTATTACCGGCTACTCGGGTGGGGGAAAGGACATGATCGCTGAGTTTGAGGATCCTAACCGGGATCCGGCTTTGGCGGCCCCGGCCCTCTATTCTCTGGAGCTGCGCCACAACCATCTCAATGAGATGCAGCATATCGCCGGGCTGGAGTATCCCCCGGTGTTTGTCCCCATTTTAAGCGACATGTACAGCGGTATGGCCACCTCGGTGACCCTGCAGAACCGGCTGCTGCGGGGAACGCCCACGGCCCAGGACATCTGTGAGATGCTCCAGAGCTACTACCAGGATCAAGCGCTGGTGTCGGTGGCACCCTTTGGAACACAAGGCCCCCGGCTGGTATCCAACACCATGGCGAACACCGACCGGTTGGAGATCACCGTCTGCGGCCGGGAGGAGCAGACCCTGCTCACCGCCCGCTTTGACAACCTGGGCAAAGGGGTGGCCGCGGCGGCTATTCAAAATCTGAATCTGATGCTGGGTTTCCCGGAAACCACCGGCTTGAGGGTGGAGTGACCGGGCCCGGCTCATACATAAAGAGGGAGGAACTTATTATGGATGCAAATCTGGATCGTGCAAAAGTGCTTACCGAAGCCCTGCCTTACATCCAGCAGTATAATGGAAAGATCGTAGTTATCAACTGCGGCGGCGTACCCATGACCGACCCGGAGCTGCGGGAGGCGGTGATGTCGGACATCATCATGCTGCGCCTGGTGGGTATCAAGGTGGTGCTGGTCCACGGCATCGGCCCTGAGGCCAAGGAGGCTCTGAAGGACGCTGGAATGGAGCTGCAGTACAAGGATGGCTATCCCTGTGTGAGCGACGACGCTTTGGACGTTGTGCAGCAGGTGCTGTGCGGCAAGGTGAACAAGGGCCTGGTATCCGCTCTGAATCAGAAGGGCGGCAAGGCCATTGGCCTGTGCGGCATCGACGGCGGCCTGCTCTCCGCCAAGACCATCAGCCCCTCCTACGGCCGCACCGGCGAGGTGGTGAAGGTAGATGTGACGATGGTGAACAGCTTCCTGAATCAGGGCTATATCCCCGTCATCGCTACTGTTGCTCAGGGAGCGGACGGTCTGGCCAACGTTTATTCCGTCAGCGCCAATGTGGCGGCTGACAAGCTGGCAGTGGCTCTGGGTGCGGAGAAGCTCATCCAGCTCACTGACAAGGAGTCTATGCTGCAGAATCCCGATGCTCCCGGCGCCCCCATGCCCGAGTTGCATCTGTCCAAGGTGCCCGCTCTGATCCGCTCCGGAGCCATCTCTCAGATCATGGTGCACAAGGTGAACTGCAGTGTGGAGGCGGTGCGTTCCGGCGTCAAGTCCGCCACCTTCCTGGACGGCACCGTACCTCACGCCATTCTGCTGGAGCTGCTGTCCGACGAGGGCATCGGCACCATGCTGACCCACTGATTTTCGCTGGAGAGGGGAATAGACGATGAAAAAAGACCTGTTGAAGCTGCTGGACCTGACCGGCGAGGAGATCCTGAAGATCCTGGACACCGCCGACCAGCTGAAATTTAGCCAGAAGCATGGCATTGCTCACGATAAGCTCAAGGGCAAGACCCTGGCCATGATTTTTGAGAAGAACTCCACTCGTACCCGTGTCTCCTTTGAGACCGGTATGTACCAGTTGGGCGGCCACGCCCTGTTTCTCTCCAGCAAGGAGAGCCAGATCGGCCGGGGCGAGCCGGTAGAGGATACCGCTCGGGTGCTGCTGCGCTACTGTGACGGCATCATGATCCGTACCTTTGCCCAGGAGGAAGTGGAGACCCTGGCGGCCCACGCCAATATCCCTGTCATCAACGGCCTGACGGACTTCTGCCATCCCTGCCAGGTGCTGGCCGACCTGATGACCGTCCGGGAGCATAAGACGGTGCTGGAAGGGCTGAAGATGTGCTACATCGGCGACGGCAACAACATGGCCAACTCCCTGATCGTGGGTGGCCTGAAGACCGGCATGGAAGTGGCAGTGGCCTGCCCTGAGGGCTATGATCCTCATCCTGATGTGCTGGCTTTTGCCAAGAGCGACCCCAACTTTAAGTTTACCCTCTGCCGCGATCCCAAGCAGGCCGCTGTGGGCGCTGACGTGGTGTTCACCGACGTGTGGGCCTCCATGGGCCAGGAGGAGGAGAAGGCCATCCGTGAGAAGGCCTTTGTGGGCTATCAGGTGAACAAGGAGCTGATGGCTCTCACCAACCCCGGCTGCATGGTGCAGCACTGCCTGCCCGCCCACCGGGGTGAGGAGATCACCGCCGACGTGTTTGAAGAGCACGCGGAGGAAATCTTTGACGAGGCGGAGAACCGCCTGCACGCTCAGAAGGCAGTTATGTACCTGCTGATGGGCGGCGAGGACTAAGTTTTTCTTTGGGGGAACAGGTGCTTTTTCGGAGCCTGTTCCCCCAAAAAATAAAAAATGAAAAAATTGAAAAAAGATGTTGACAGAAGGGAAAACATCTGGTAATATATCGTTGTTGTCCGTTGCAGGACATACCACTTGGGGGTATAGCTCAGCTGGGAGAGCGCTTGAATGGCATTCAAGAGGTCAGCGGTTCGATCCCGCTTATCTCCACCAAAATAACCACACCAATTACGGTGTGGTTATTTTTTTGATGCCGGGGAAGAGACCCGGTCTAATTTATTTGATTCCCGTTTTCTGGAGGTCCCTAGCTATGAGTTTCTCCCTTCCCAAATACCAGGCACCAGATTTTGCTGCTCTGGGGCTGGACAACGCGCCCGATGTGCAGTTGGTCCCGGCAGAGAAAGACGGTGTGATGCCTGAAAACTATCACGCCACCACTATGTTCCCCGAATATTTCCGCATCGGCGGACAATGGGTGCTGGCAGAGGACAGCCGGATGGACTGCGTGGCTGTAGTCCGGGAGGGCAAAGTGTCCGTGGTGGAATTTCGCAATGTGAAGCAGGGTGATCTGGTGGCAGTAGGCCGGTCTGAGGATGGCTCTCAGGGCATCTATGTCCACCCGGACTGCTTTGTAGATGAGCAGGGAGAGCAGGAGGTTTTTGCCTTCCGTCAGGGCCGCAGCCGGGAGACTGCTTACTCCGTGGACTATGATAACCTCTATCAGCTGCTGCGCTATGAGCGGCAGCACGGCAATATCCTGTGGGTCATGGGTCCGGCCTGCGTCTTTGACTCCCGGTCCCGGGCCGCTTTTGCTGCCCTGGTGCGCCAGGGCTATGTCAACGGTGTCATGGCGGGCAATGCTCTGGCTACCCACGATCTGGAGGCAGGCTATCTGGGTACTGCCCTGGGCCAGGACATCTACACCCAGCAGTCCCAGCCCAACGGCCACTATAACCACATCGACACCATCAATGAGGTGCGTCGGATGGGGTCCATCCAGGCCTTTGTGGAGTCTGGCAAGGTAAAGGACGGAGTGATGTACCAGTGCGTACACCACAATGTGCCCTTTGTGCTGGTTGGCTCCGTGCGGGACGACGGCCCTCTGCCTGAGGTGTACGGTGACGTCTATCAGGGCCAGGACGCCATGCGCAACCTGGTGCGAAACGCTACCACGATCATCTGTATGGCCACCACCCTGCATACCGTGGCCACCGGCAATATGACGCCCTGTTTCCGGGTCGTGGACGGAGAGGTGCGCCCCCTGTTCTTTTACTCGGTGGATATCTCTGAGTTCGCGGTGAACAAGTTGCGGGACCGGGGAAGTCTGTCGGTGAAAACCATCGTTACCAACGTGCAGGACTTTGTGGTCCATGTCAAACAGAATCTGTTGGGAGAATAAAAATGAGGTTCGGTATCTGCACAGATACCGAACCTCATTTTTATAGTTGAAAATCCTCATCTTTCAGGGTGCTGAAGTCCGCCTTCACCGGGCGGGGTGGAACCCGCTTGAGGGGATCGTATCGAAAGCTGCGGCAGCTGGAGCCGGCAGACATGACCCCCTTCTTCTCACAGATCACCTGGTCTCCCTCCAGGGGACGGCTGTGGGTGCAATAAGAGCAGCGGGGGTCCATCTTTTTTTGAAACAGGGCCATGAATCGGTTACCTCCCTTGTGTAATCCTCTCCATTATACCCCGGACAGACGGGATTTTCCACCGCTTTTTTTCACCACCCGTACGGCCAGAGCAAAAAGGAGCAGCCACAGGCACCAGGCGGAGACGGTGGAGATGGTCAGAGCCTGCTGAAAGTCCAGTACAGCCATGGCCTCGGTCTGTTCTGCCAGATAGAAGCTTACTGGGGCATTCAGTGGGACCAGCCGGGTGAGAAGGCCCAACAGAGCGGCGGAAAGGGCTCCATGGAGCAGTTTACCAACAAAGTAGGTGCGCATAGACAGGCCGCTGTCCCCCAGAAAGGCCAGTACCTGGCAGTGGACGGACAGGCCGGCCCAGCCCAGCATAAAGGCGGCCATGGACAGCCGACCGGGCAGGGAGCCGTCAGTGAGGGAGGAGACCCCAGAGGAGATCTCCAGCACGCCTGTGAGCAGCCGTTTGGCCCAGGACTGGGAGAAACCCAGGGGGCCCAGAAAAAGCGACAGAAGCTCAGCCAGAGCCTCCAGAACACCGGCTAGACTGAGCATCCGGATAACCACACAAAACAGCAGTACAAAGGCGCAGATGTTTAACGAGGAGGATAGGGCTCCGGTGACTGAGCGAGTAAAAGCAGCCGGAAAGCGGACAGCCTGGAATTGAGGGGCAGTAAGGCTGCCCCGGCGGGGACCCTCGTAGGGGCGATAAAAACGGAACAGCAGCCCTACGCACAGGGAGGCGGCAATGTGTGCTAGGTATAGGAGCGACCCCACGGTACCGCTCCCAAATACCCCCGCGCCCACCACGCCCAGGATAAAGGCTGGTCCGGCATTGTTGCAGAAAGCGAGCAGACGCTCGGCCTCTGTTTTGGAGCACTGTCCGCTCTGATACAGGGCAATGGCGGTGCGCGCTCCCACGGGATAGCCTCCTACAAAGCCTAAGGCCACTGCGCTGGCGCAAGCTCCATTGACCCGAAAGAGAGGTGCCATCACGGGCTGGAACAGCTTGCCCAGGTACCGGGACAATCCCAGCTCCACCACCAGAGAGGACAAGACAAAGAAGGGGAACAGGGAGGGGATAATCACATTGCCGCACAGGCGCAGCCCGTCCTTCATAGCGGCCATGGCCTCCTTGGGCCATAAAATCAGTGCCAGGGCGGCGCAAACGATAGCAAGGCCTAGAAACAGTTCCCGATAAGCTTCTTTTCCCAGCAGACGGCCCAAGACGATCCTCCTCCTTTCCGTGCACAGGAGAGTGTATGCAGGAAGGGAGAAAATCAGAACGCAGTAGAACTTGATTATGGAAGTAGTTCTCCCTTGACATATATAGGACGACTATATATAATGCGATATATAGATAAACTATATAAGGAGGGCAGCTATGGAACTGGATAAAAGTCTGGTCAGCGGCAGTATGGCGCTGCTGGTGATGAAGCTGTTGGAAGGACAGGATATGTACGGCTATCAGATGATCGAGGAACTGAAACGGAGATCGGATGATACCTTCCATCTGAAGGCTGGTTCGCTGTACCCTCTGCTCCACGGCCTGGAGGAGAAGGGGTATGTAGAGGCATATGAGCGGGAAGCTACGGCGGGAAAACCCCGGCGCTACTATCATCTGACCGACCATGGGAAAAAGACGCTGCAGGAGAAGGAGCAGGGTTGGAACCGATATGCGGATGCGGTTCGGCAGGTTTTAGAGGGAGGTGCGTGTTGTGTCGGAGAGTAATACGATACAGGCCTACCTGGACGCAGTAGCGGAACAAATCCGCTGGAAGCGCGCAAAACCAGTGGTCCTTTCGGAACTGGCGCAGCACTTGGAGGATCAGCGGGATACGTTTGCCTCGGAGGGCTGTGCCAATGCCGAGCAGCTGGCGGTGGAGGAGATGGGGGACCCTGTGTCTGTGGGTGCTGAGCTGGACCGTATTCACCGGCCCAAGCCCCAGTGGGGGTTGCTGGCCCTCACGGTGCTGCTGGCTCTGAGCGGCGCAATACTCCGGGTGGTGCTGACGGCCGACTGGAGCGCGTATTATATGGATATTGACCCAGAGAGAACCGCGATGTCCTTTTTGTTGGGATGTGGGGCGCTTCTGTTGGGGTATTTTCTGGATTACGTCCGATTGGGCCGCTGGGGCAGGGCGCTTTATTTTGGAGTTCTGGCTGTTGGAATCCTGATGCTGATCTTCTCTCCGAAAATCAATGGAATCTCTTACTATACCGGTTACATCACCTTGTGCTATCCGGTGGTATATGTGTTCTGGCTGTATACCTGGAGGCGAAAGGGGTGGGTGGGGCTGGCCGCTGCCCTCTTGGGGGGAATTCCCTTGGGAATGATTTGCATGTTTGGACCTCATAGGTTCAGCCTGGTGATGCTGTTTGCCGTAGGAACTGTGTCGGCCCTGCTAGCTGCCTGGAACGATTGGTTTGGCCTCGGACGTCAGAAGTCCGTAGGGGTAGTCTTGCTTTGGAAGCTGGCCGCAGCAGGTGTGACGGCAGGCGGTGTACTTCTCTCTGGCGGCGGATTTCAGCGTTTGGCGATCGCGCTGCATCCAGAACGTGATCTCATGGGCTCCGGTTATGAGGCCGGGATGATCCGGAAAGCGCTTGAGACAGCACAGTGGATAGGAACAGGGGAGTGGAGTACAGCAATTTCCGGCCGCCCTTATGAGACCACCGTGCCCGGATGTGACGGCAGTGCCCTTTTGACTACACTCATCTATAAGCTTGGCTGGCTGCCGTTTCTGGCGGTTGTAATGGTATTTGGAGTGCTGGTAGTTTGGTTGCTGTCCCGCTGCCTGCGGCAAAAAAGCCAGCTGGGCAAAATGGCGGCATTGGCAGTGATTTTGACTCTGTCCAGCCAAGCCGCTTGCAGTGTGGCCTGGAATCTGGGCTTTACGCTGTGCAGCAGCGAATTTCCGTTGATGATTGGGAATCTGAGTTCGGTTGTGAATATGGGGCTGATTGGACTGAACCTGTCTGTGTTTCGAGGCGAGAGCATCGCGCAAAATCTGATTTATAATGAACCGTTGCATCTGCCGCGGTATCGGGTCAGAATCATATTGGAAAAGAGCGAATCATAAAGGGAAAAGGCCCCGCCACATGGCGGGGCCTTTTTCGGACAAACGAGCGTGAAATAAAAAAGAAAAATCCGCAATCCATTGAGTCTCAATGGATTGCGGATTGGTCCGAGTGCCGAGATTCGAACTCGGGGCCTCTTGAACCCCATACAAAGGAAAGTGCTTGTGTATCAGTGCTTTCAGACGTTTTTTAAGCAATAGATAAGCAATAGGAGAATTTCAAAAATATAAGAGATAATCCAAAAGACCGCCAAAAAAACGGCGGTCTTTTGACGTATTTTGAGCGTTTATAAGATACAATTTAGGTATGCACCATTGGAAAATGTTGCGAACAGCTTAATAGACCGGCCCTATGGCATCGGGGGTCGGTCGCTACGCTCTTGTAGCTCAGTAGGTAGAGCGGCCATATTAGCAACGGCGTCGCCGCCGGTTCGAGTCCGGCCAAGGGCTTATTTACAAATAGAGGTGGATGAAATGAAAAAGTACATCGGCACCAAAATGATTGAAGCTGCTCCCGCCTACCGCTGCATGGATGGAAGCGGGAAGGTTGTTATTACCCCTCACCCGGAGGAAGCCTTCCCCAATTATCCCAGCGTCGAGGATGGATACCGCGTCCGGTATGCGGATGGATACGAGAGCTGGAGCCCCAAGGAAGTGTTTGACCGGGCGTATATGGAGGTCATTGTAAATCCTGATCTCCGGACGGACGCTCCCAGCATCAGCCAGGAAATGGTGGATAGCTTCATCAAAGAGACGGAAGTTATCACCATGGGAGAAAAGACCACCGTTGTTCGTGCTGTACTGCGAAACGGCTTTGAGATCGTCGAAAGCTCCTCTTGCGTAAGTGCGGAGAACTATGACCAGAAACTCGGAGAAAGCATCTGCATGGAGCACATCAAGAACAAGGTCTGGATGCTGCTCGGGTTCCTGCTGCAAACTGCGGTACACGGCATCTGATATAAAAAGCCCCGTGCAATACCGGGGCATATAAGGTCCTTTGGCCCATAGGAAGGGCTGGCCGCTCATAACGGCCTGGTCTGGGTTCGATTCCCAGAAGGACCACCAGAAAGGGGGAGAGAGAATATGGTTTCATTCATCGCATGGTTAGATATGGTGTGCTCTCTCCTCCTGGCTGCCTTCTTCTCCGCTTCCCATCAGGAGGAGAATCTGGAGCCAAAGCCATATCATCCGGGGCATGTGTATGGGCCGTATGGATATACCAGCGGGTTTAAGTGACGATGTTTGACCGATGGCATAATAAAACGAATCATTGGAGGTAAAGACCATGAAAGCCATGCTTTCTCAGCCTATGGCCGGAAAGACCGATGCTGAAATCATCGCAACCAGAGAAAAGGCGATTGCCGCCCTGAAAGAAAAGGGGTATGAGATCGTCAACACCCTTTTCACCGACGAGTGGTACAACCCCAAGAACATGGAGGAGCGCGGCGTAGTCCAGATTCCTCTTTGCTTCCTCGCAAAGTCTCTCGAAAACATGAGCCTATGTCATGCTGCGTATTTCTGCAAGGGCTGGGAAAATGCCCGCGGATGCAAGATCGAGCATGACGCCGCTGTGGCTTATGGTCTGACCATCATTTACGAGGAATAAAGCCGGGACACCGGCTTTTATACCGCCGTAGCTCAATGGTAGAGCCCCCGATAGCAGGGGGGAGGCTGCTGGTTCGAGTCCGGCCGGCGGTGACATAATAGAGCCGCCCATAATAGGGCGGCTTTTATCAAATTAGGAGTTCAAATAAAAGGTGGTGGCGGATTGCTGAACGAGAAACAGCTTCGGTTTTGTCAGGAATATGTGATTGATCTGAACGCCACCCAGGCGGCTATCAGGGCAGGATACAGCAAAAAAACAGCATACAGCCAGGGGCAGCGGCTGTTGAAACATGATGAAGTGCAAGAGCGAATACAGGAGATCAAAGAAGAACGCGGCAGGCGGTGTGAAGTCACCCAGGACCGCGTCCTTTTGGAGTATGCGCGTCTGGCGTTTTTCGATCCACGGAAGCTATTTGACGACGAGGGTAATCCCAAGGATGTATCTGCCCTGGATGATGATACCGCGGCGGCTCTGGCTGGCCTTGATGTGGTCAAAGAAGTGGACCCGGAAAGCGGCGTCACATCCTACACCAAGAAGTACAAGGTTGCAAACAAGCTGGGCGCCCTGGACAGCCTAGCAAAGCACCTAGGCCTGCTGAACGGACCAAAGGACAACGGAGCGCCGGCGGACGGCCAGGAAACCGGTGTGGCCCTGCTGCCTCCTATCATGGAGCGTCCTGATCCCCCAGAGGAGGACGACGACAATGGGTAATGTGATCTGGACGCCACAGCCTAAGCAGGAAGCCTTCCTCCAGAGGTTCGAGGACGAGGCCCTTTACGGCGGCGCCGCGGGCGGAGGGAAATCGGATGCCATGGTCATGGAGGCTCTTCGGCAGGTGGATATCCCGTATTACAGAGGGCTGATCCTTCGGCGGACATTCCCACAGCTGGAGGACCTGATAGAAAAGACCAGGCGATATTATCCCAGGATCTACCCAGGGGCAAAGTACAACGGCAGCACACACACGTGGCGGTTTCCCAGCGGCGCCGTGGTGATCTTCGGCTCCATGCAGCATGAGAGCGACAAATTTAACTACCAGGGCAAGCCATACGATTTCATAGGCTTTGACGAGCTGACCCAGTTTACATTTACCCAGTATGACTACCTGGTCCACTCCCGTAACCGCCCAAACGGGCCGGGGACCAGAGTTTACTCCCGGGCGACGGCCAACCCCGGCGGCGTGGGGCATGGATGGGTCAAGGAAATGTTCATCACGGCGGCCAGACCTCTGGAGACAGTCTGGAAAAAGGTTGAAATCATCATGCCTGGAGGCCAGAAGGAAAAGCGCTGGACCTCCTCTGTGTTTGTCCCTGCCTCTGTGTTTGACAACCAGGCCCTGCTGACCAATGACCCGGGGTATATCACGCGCCTTGCTTCCATGCCAGAGGCAGAGCGCAATGCGCTGCTGTACGGCGATTGGAACAGCTTTAGCGGCCAGGTATTCCTGGAGTGGCGTGACCTGCCAGAGCACTACATTGACCGCATAGGGACGCATGTAATTGCTCCGTTTGAAATCCCGCCCACCTGGAGCGTGTGGCGCGGCATGGATTGGGGCTACTCTAGGCCGTTCTCTGTTGGATGGTACGCCGTGGACCACGACGGCCGCATTTACCGTATCCGGGAGCTGTACGGCTGCACTGGGACACCCAATACCGGCGTTCGATGGGAGCCGGGACAGGTGGCGGCCAAGATCAAAGAGATAGAGGCCCAGGACCAGAACCTAAAAGACAGGACCATTCATGGAATAGCTGACCCGGCCATATTCGCCAGCGACGGCACAGAGAGCATTGAAATGGTTATGGAGCGCTGCCGGGTTTACAACGAGCCCGGGGACCATCAGCGCATAGCCGGAAAGATGCAGCTCCACAACCGACTGGCGTTCGATCAAAACGGCGTGCCCATGTTCTATGTGTTCAACACCTGCAAGCATTTTATCCGCACGCTCCCCGCCCTGGTCTATGACGAAACCGACGTGGAGGACATTGACACCGAGGGCGAGGACCATGCATACGACGAGTGCCGGTACATCTGCATGGCACATCCCATCAGCCGGCCGCAGAAAGAGCCGGAGAAAATACCGGAGTTCGACCCGCTGGACCTGTACAAGGGCCACGCGCCGGACCGATACGAATTTTTCAGGAGGTACTGATATGGAAAATGAGACGAGACCCATTGTCCCCGCTCCTGGCAATACGATGTTCACGCCCGGTGAGGCTGCCGTTGAGACGGTGATGGACAAGCTGGTGGAGTCGGAAGGACCCATAGGGCAGGAGCAGATTGCGGAGGCCATTCAACGGCTGCAACGGTACAAAGCTGGCAAATCCAACCTGGAGCTTCGGGTTGTAGAGGACGAGCAGTGGTACAAGCTGCGCCATTGGGAAGTCATGCGAAAGCAGAAGAAGAGGGACCCAGACTCCCCCGCTCCTGCCTCTGCATGGCTATTCAACGCCATTGCCAATAAACACGCCGATGCCATGGACAACTACCCGGAGCCGGTAGTGCTGGCCCGGGAGAAAGAGGACGAGCAGAGCGCCCGAACACTGAGCGCCATCTTGCCGGTTATCATGGAGCGAAACCAGTTTGAGGAGACCTACTCGGACAACTGGTGGGAGAAGCTGAAACACGGAACCGGCGCCTATGGTGTGTTCTGGGACAAAGACCTGGAGGACGGCCTGGGTGATATCAGCATCCAGTCTATCGACCTGCTTAACCTGTTCTGGCAGCCCGGTGTCACTGATATCCAGAAAAGCCGGGATGTTTTTGTGGTTGACCTGGTGGATGATGATGTCCTGAAGGAGATGTACCCGGACAAGAATATCCGCGGCGGGAACGCCATCGACGTGGCAGAGTACGTCTATGACGACGCGGTGGACACCACCGAAAAGAGCCTGGTGGTGGACTGGTATTACAAGCGCAAGCAGGCAAACGGAAAGACCATCCTGCACTATGCCAAGTTCGTGGGTGACACGCTCCTTTACTCCAGCGAGAATGACCCACAGTATTCTGAGCGTGGGTGGTATGACCATGGGATGTACCCCATTGTGCTGGACAACCTGTTTCCTGAGAAGGGCACGCCGGTTGGATGGGGATATGTGGCACTCTGCAAGGACCCTCAGCTCTACATTGACAATCTGAGCGCAAATGTGCTGAAAAATGCCATGATGGCCTCTAATCCGCGCTATTTTGTAAGCGAAGGTTCCGCTATCAACGAGGAAGAATTTAAGGACTGGAGCAATCCTCTGGTACACGTGAACGGCTCTCTTGATGATAACCGCCTGCGGCAGGTAGAGGTCAGCGGTCTGACTGGAAATATCCTGAATGTCTATCAGATGAAGGTGGACGAGATGAAGGAAACCGCCAGTAACCGGGACGTGAACAGCGGAAGCAGCGGCAGCGGCGTGACGGCGGCGGCGGCTATTGCAGCCCTCCAGGAGGCAGGAAACAAGGTGAGCCGCGACATGATCGCGGCCAGCTATCGCTCCATGTGCCAGATCGAGGTCATGTGTATCGAGCTGATTCGCCAGTTCTACGACACCGCCCGGGCCTTCCGTATCCAGGGCCCCCAGATGCTTACCCAGGAGTTTATCCAGTTCTCCGCTGCTGCTATCCGGAGTCAGCAGGTGGGAATGGCTTCCGATGGCACATACCTGTACCGCAAGCCCATTTTCGATCTGAAAATCAAAGCGCAGAAGAAGAACCCGTTCTCCCAGCTGAGCCAGAATGAGACGGCAAAGGAGCTGTTCTCCATGGGATTTTTCAATCCTGCGGCCGCCCAGCCCGCTCTTGGATGCTTGGAAATGATGGAGTTTGAGGGAAAGGACAAGGTGGTTGATTATGTCCGCCAGGGCCAGACCCTCCAGAACATCGTCCAGCAGCAGGCGGCGCTGATCCAGGCGCTCACCGGCGCGCAGATTGGCACAGCACAGGGAAACGTGCAGCAGCAGGGCCAGCAATCGCAGAGGACAGCCAGTGACAGCATGGCTGCCAGAGCCCAGGACAGCCAGGTCCAGGCCCAAACACCATACGCCCAGAGGACCGTAGAGAATGCCAGGGCGTCTGTCGGGGAGGGCGGTTCCAGATGATTGTTTGCGTAGCGAGAATTGAGCAGAACCGCTGCCGGCTGGACATGACCGGACATGCAGGGTTCAACCCGGGCCAGGACATTGTGTGCGCCGGCGCCTCTGCCATTGTGACCGGGCTGTCTGCGTGGATACAGAACGCCGGGAAATACGTCAAGAGCACAACTGTTGTGCAGCTGGAGCCTGGTGAGGCTCACTTTGATGTATGCGGCGGTGAGGCCGTTCGGCAGGCGTTCCTCCAGGCGGTCATGGGCCTGGGTTGCATTGAGATGACATACCCGGAAAATATTTCTGTTACGATAGAATAAAAACACAGGGTTTTGGACGTATTTTCAAATTCACACTGATAAAATGTAATTGCCGCAAGGTTTCTGTTTCTTCCAACTTTTTTTCTGTTGCCATGGCCGCCCGCGTAAGCGGGCGGTTTTGGCAATGGAAACCATGCGGCTACTCACGGGCAAGACCGCGGACATAAGGAGGAAATCCCATGAAAAACATCATGCTTACGGGTGTAATCCTGGACCTGTTTGACGGAGGCGCCGGCGCCGCG
>ENA-OROH01000672-OROH01000672.1-human-gut-metagenome-genome-assembly--contig:-NODE-672-length-37803-cov-11.400419_pt1 | contig 37803 bp, 26 predicted proteins | sample MGYA00242125_ERZ509042 | MGnify/ENA primary metagenome ERZ509042 (study PRJEB26280, sample SAMEA2338738) | human gut metagenome | biome: human gut; feature: human-associated habitat; material: faeces... | reverse complement strand
GGTAAAGGTCTTCGTACAGAGTAAAACCTTCTTCTGCATTTCTGGACATCCGGGATACTGAATCGAATACCACCATATCCCCGGATTTCAGAACCCGGTAAAGCTTCAGCCATTCCGGGCGAAAGATGGATGTGCCAGTATAGGCTTCCTGCACGATATGGGCAGTTGGGTATTCAGCCTTGATGTTGCGGATCTGACGGTCAATGCTCTGCTTTGCCGTAGAGATGCGGCAATAGCCATAGATGTTCATTGTGCTCCTTTCTGGCTCAAAGATAACGAGCGACATTTTTAAGACTGTGTTTTGCACCTTGAAATAGCCTGAAAACGGCCGATTTTAATACAAAACAGAATATACGGTATTTTTAATACAGTTTTAGTGGGCATAGGCAGTCATAAAATCAGAAATGGTAGTGCACGGTTTGTGATTGGCGGTGTCCTCGCCATCCAAAGGAGCGTAGTTCCAGTCGGTATCCTCGTCAATATATCGCCGCCCATCATCCGGCAGTTCCAGCGGTTCCGCAAGAATAATGGTGCCCCAGTGGTTGACCATCACAAAGGGCGCGATCTCACAAGGGATGCCCCGGCACTCGTCATCATGCCGAACATCGTAGGCGTACAGACCATCCGGAATGGTATCTCTCTTGATGCGGATGCTGGTGAACAGCGCAGGCTTTCCGCAAACCGTGATTTCTTCGTAACGTTCGGTCATTGCATTAAAGGTCATAAGGCGTTCCTCCTTAAATTTCAATGATAAAAGCTCTGAATTTCTCTTTGTAGAAATCCATTGCACTCTGCGGCAGAGAAGTCAGATTCCCTTCGCTGTCGCATCCGGCCAGAAATCCCGGCCCGGCAAGAACATCGGCTCCATCCCACAGCGGACGATTGAGCGGCAGGCCAAGCAGCTTGCCTTCATCATTGCAGATCAGTGTGACCTCTGAACCGGTGTCACTCAATGTAATGCATTCGATCAGCCCGCCTACAAAGTTCTGCATGGCTTCAAGGGTGTTGTCCAGCTCGATCTCCTTTGGCAGCTCCATTGGCAGGAGCGCAAGGACTTTGATTTTTTGCTCTTTCATTGTGTGCCTCCAAATAAAAACAGGACAGTCCACGCGGACTGTCCTGCAAAAGTAAAGGGAGAGCATCCGAAGATACTCCCCCTAAGTCATATACAGTTTAGTTGATGCCAAGCTCTTTCATAAGCTTGTCACGGTATGCTTCGTCTTCAGAAGCCCGCTTAACATCTTCAATGCGGCTCTGGTCGAGGAGCTTCTTAACAAGAAGTGCCATTTGATTCTTGCCTTCGATTTTACCTTCAGCTTTTCCTTTGTTTTCCACTTTATCAAGCACATCGCACATATTGCGTGGGCCTCCAGTACAGTTTTTATTTTTTGCGTACCATGCAGCGCTTCTTGAAGAACGCGATGCCATAACAGAGGATGTCATCATAGTCATCCCGGAAGTCCGCTGCATACATCCGGTCATTGATCTGCTGAATGGCAGTATCACAGGCATCTGGCAGAGCATCCAGAGTTTTGGCATACTTGGCTTCAAAAATTGCCACGCGGCCATTGCGGATATCCTTTACAATGACATCGCTGCGACCCTCGCCATGCTCTTTGTTGGATTCCACCACATAGCCAGCACCAGTAAAGATGCCCGCAAGGAAAGCGTGGTAAAAATCCTCCCGGTAGTCGTGGTAGCTGATGGTCATACGCAGCAGCTTGGTCATTTCTTTTGTCAGAGCTTCGCTGTTTCCGCTCCAGACTGCATCAAACAACGGGCTGCGGTTCCATGCCTTTGCACTGTCGTCAAACCATTTGCTTACAGTGGTTTCAAAAATTTCCCGAATCTCTGCATTGGGAATCATCAGCGCAGAGCAACCATCCGGCAGCGAATCCGTCAAATCTTTATCACGCACCTTGGTCAGATAGCCTGTCAGATACAGCACACTCCAAAGATTTTCCTCAGAGGAGTGCAGATAATCGTAGGTCAGGTTTTCTTCAATATGCTGAACAATAGAGCCGCCAGCCATCAGAGTTTCAAGCTTTGTGGTGATATTGTTGCCTGCATAGTCGATGAAAGAACGGATGATGGCGTTATCACTGGTGTTTTTCCAATAGCTTTTCGGCTTCTGTGCTACACCATACTGGAAATCCCGCAGATAACTGATTACGTCCCACGGACAATAAATGTCTGCATCGCCAAAATGATAACCGTCGTACCATGCCTTGATTTCAGCAGACTGCGATTCAAGATCAGCATCTTTCAGCATTTGATCTACATCTGCCTGTGTAAAACCAAAGGATTCGCTCAACCGGGGAGAAAGAATCGTATCCGAAACAAAATTGTTCGTCCCGGTAAAGATGCTTTCTTTTGCAATTTTCAGGCAGCCGGTAATAACAGCAAAGTCAAGCGAAGTATTGTCTTTGAGCGTGGTGCTCATCATAGCCCGCATCACGTCCAGCATCTGCGAATAATATCCGTTGCTGCTGGCTTTTGCAATGGGAACATCATACTCATCCAGAATGACGACCGCCGATTTTTTGAAGTGGATTTCCAGCATCCGGGTCAATAGCAAAAAGCAGCTTTTGGTTTCATCTATGGATGCAGTGCGTCCCAGAATCCGCTTAAAGATGCCTTTGTCATCGTAAGAAATAGCAGCGTCATCCAAAAGAAACTGATAATCCTGAAATGCAAATGCCAGCTTCATGCACAGCATTCCATAGGCACTTTCAAAGGTCAGACCGTCCGTATCCTTGAAAGAGAAAAATACCACAGGACACTGGTTCATCCATTTTTTGCAAAGCTCTGTATTTTTGGAGATCGCCAATCCCTCAAACAGTTGCTTGCTGTCTTTGCGGATGTCCAGAAAATTTGCGAGAGTGCTCATGCCAAGTGATTTTCCGAAACGGCGAGGACGAGTAATCAATGTTACTTCAGCGATACCACCGCTAAGAAGTTCAGAAATCAGATTGGTCTTGTCGATATAATAATACCCGCCTTCTCGAATCTTTTCAAAATTCGAGATTCCAACAGGAAACATTAAATCTTTCATGCAATGCTCCTTTCCGCTCACAGAGGAGAGCTTTCAGAACTCACTACTGTAAGTGTACCATGAAATATAGAATCATACAAGAATCAAGTGACATCGAAATAGAGCAGTTTTATTATGCTACGTTCAATCTGGTTGCCTTATAGCAGTCAGCGCACATCCCCTCATGGGTGACTGCAAACTCTGCCGCCTGCATGATAGAACCGTCCTTCAGCTTGACCCTCTTGATGGGCTGGTTGCAGCGGGCGCAGATGCAGGGCACAGGCGGCTGTTCCGGCTTTTGGCTGGTGGATTTCGGTTTCGGCTGCTTTTGCGGCTCTGATTCCGGCTGCGGTGCAGCATCTTCCGGTAAATCCTCTCCGGCATAAACGTACAGGCCCAGACCAAACATAGCAAGGTTCTTCACTAAGCACCGCATGATAGCCTTGTTCACATCGAACATGGATGCTGCTTCTACGGTGCGCTCTTCCATGCCGACCTTTTCACGGCGGCGGGTCTGCGGATTGTAGTCCCATTTCGGGGTGGTATAGGTGTAAGGCACAGCTTTCATGGCTTTGTTTGCGCCATCCAGTACAGGCAGCCACATTTCATGCGAAACGCCCTCAATCGTGACCGAGGTATACACCATGAAGCCGGTTATGGGGTCATAAACATAGGGCAGGCCGTTAAATTTCTTGACCTCGTAGCTGGCAGTGGGATACAGCTTCTTCACCTCTGCCCAGGCATACGCCCAGCTTACATATTTCAGCTCGGTATTGCCGGACTTTTTGACTTCCAGATGATCTTTGAAGTCGATAGCAAATAATTTTACGAATGGATTTTCCATAAGAATGCCTCCAATTCTGATAAAGAAAAAGGGCACAACAGTGTCAACTGTTGTGCCCCATGATGTGAAAATTACGGATTGAGCAGAAAATCAATGATGTTTCGATGAATGATTCCGTTTCGGCTTAAATTCATCAAATCACCACTGATAACATACTTAGGATAGTTGTCGTGCAGCCGCTCAAGATTACCGAACTCCCGTTCTTCATCGGCGGGAGTGATCAGGTAAGCAACCTGAATATAGAGCTTTTCATCTCCACGGTAGCAGATAAAATCAATTTCGGTGTCGTCCAGCTTGCCGACCTGAACTTCATAGCCACGGCTCCGCATTTCCAGATATACGATGTTCTCATACAGCTTGTTGCTGTCAAGTTTTTCGCTTTTCTTGATAACATTCCGCAGGCCAAGATCGACTGCATAGTACTTTTCTGTGCTGGACAGGAGCGCTTTTCCTTTGATATCATAGCGGCGTGCATTTAGAAGGATAAAGGCTTCCTTGAAATAATCAACGTAGTTCAGTACGGTAGCAGTGGTTGTCTTGATTCCTTCCGAAACCATGCGTCCACTGATATTACGGGCAGAAAACGGATTGCCGATATTGTCCAGCAGGAATGCAAGGACATTACGTAATGCGGTCTGTTCGCGAATATTGTGGCGCAGCATGATGTCACGGACAATGATAGCCTCGTAAAGATCGTCCAGATAGGTGGTGATTGAATGATCGTCAGGGAGGAAGAAACGCTGCGGAAAACCGCCGTACTTCAAATAGTCTGCGAAGAGCTTTTCATCCGAAGTATAGGTTCCGTTTTCAATGCATTGCTGTTTTGCTTCGGCCAGCGAAAAGGGGAAAACCTGAATCTGGATGTATCGTCCGGAAAGATAGGTTGCCAGTTCGCCGGAAAGCAGCTTGGAATTGGAGCCGGTCAGGTAAATATCACAATCGAAATCGACACGAAGAGAATTGATTGCAATCTGCCAGCGCTCCACCTCCTGAATCTCATCCAGAAGAATATAAATTTTGCCGGTGCAGCCTTCCGCTTTTTCTGCGATGTAGTCGTAAAGCGTTTCTGCAGTACGGGTGTTGCGGAAGCGCATGGACTCAAAATTGGCCTGAATAATGTTCTGTGCGGGAATATTGCGCTGGAGGAGCACGTCCTTGATCTGACCGAGAAGGACTGTTTTTCCACAGCGCCGGATTCCAACCAAAACTTTGATCAGATCCTGATCGATAAAAGGAATGATCTTATCCAAATAACTTTTGCGCAGAACCATTGTGCATCACCTCATATTCTTATCTTAGCATACAATTATTGTTGTGTAAACAGTATTGTGCTTTTCTATTAAATAAAAATAGCTTAAGCGCGAATTTCATGTGCATATAGGCGTACAAAAATTATGCTGCATGGATAATGGTAAACCTGCGGCTGCTTACATTCTTGCTGTACCGATTGAAAATATCGGGCTGTTCTTTCTTCAAACGCTGGGAGTCTACCCGTTTACTTTCGGAGGATACCCAGGACACCTTGTAGCCCGGTGCTGTACCATAGGCGGCGTCCTGCATCTCCAACTTCACCTGCTGTTCAATAGAGGCTTTTTCCTGCTCCAGCTGTTCGATCTGATCAGAAAGCTCCTGCCGCTTATCCAACAGGTCGCGGATGGGATTCAGATCGGCAGTTTTGTTTCGATCATCTGCAGAGTACAGCTGATTGATCTGCTGTGTATCCCCCTCGCTTCCGGTAGGTACAGGCGGAATTTCGGGCATCACGTTGTATTTCCAGAAGTGCTCTTCCTTGGCAATGAGGTTGTTCAGAACTTCTTTGTCGGTTGTGATCTTGTGAATCACCAGCTCTTTTCCGAAAATAAGAGCAGCAATGTACCAGCAGTCAAAACCGCTGACGGCCAGATAGTGATTGACCTGAGCCATGTAATGTGCAGGGATTTTGCCATCTGCCCACTTATCCGCAGAGAACGGTGAAACCGTTTTGCATTCCAGTCCTGCTTTCTGTCCGACAATCAAACGGTCAAAGTCCGCCAGAAGCAGTGGATGTTCCTCACTTTGGTAGATGGCATTTGCACGGCGTACCTTCAGACCGGTTGCTTCGGTGAAGCGCTGCGCCACATAATCCTCCAAATCACGGCCCTGCCGCATAGCCTCGTTGTCGATATTTTCAATGGTATCGCTGATTTTATCGTGGTACACCTGAAATGCAGAGCGATAGGGATTCAGGCCAAGGATGGCACCGGCATCCGTGCCGGTAATGCCGCACTTACGGTAACGGAGCCAATCTTCTTTGGTCAAATTCAATGTAGATACAAGCCTTTTCATGCAATGTTCAACCTCTCTTTCATCTGTTCTTCTGTAATAGAGAAATCATATTCCACCAAGTCCTTGATAATCGTGGAAAACTCATCCACCAAAGTGCGGTCATCATCCAGCCACAGGGTATAAAGGAAATCCAGAATATTCCGCTGCACCCGGAGATGGTTCCAGAAACGCTCGTCCAGCTGCTTTTCGGTGTCCAATGTAATCAAGGCACTGACGATAGTGCTTTTCATCGTAATCTCATATGCCGTGGTGCAAGTAGGCTTTGGAAAATCAGCTTCAATGCTGTTCAGGAACTCAGAAAATTCCCGGACAGCCCGGTTGCTCACATCGTTCATACGTCCTCCTTTATGCTGCTGCCAGCACCATCTTGTAGGCTTTGTCGATCATGGGATTGCCCTCTGCGGTGCGCAGGAACAGGTTCTCGTTGTAGTTTTTGGTCTTGCGGAGAGGATCTGCGTGGGTAGCAAAATCGGAGACTGCGTTGATAAAGCGCCAACCGTTTTTGCCGACCCATTCCAGATCCGGTGCGTTATAATAGCGAGCCTTCAGATCTTCCTGCAAGCGCAGGTTATTCTTCCGCTGGCAATCGGACAGGTCCTCAGAAATCGGGAAAAACTCATTGATGAACTCCTGCACCTTGTGATCGGATAAATCGATGCGAGCCAGCTCTTCGCCACGGTTGCCGAGTTCAACCATATAGTTGCTGGCCAGCTGCAGGGTTTCACGGGCATCCTGCACGCGGAGCAGAACATTTTCGGTGTGGCGTGCAGTCCAGCTGCGCTTTGCGGTATTCAGTGCGAGGTTCAGTGTGTTCTGGCAGACTACACGGATCGGAGTCATGGCCACTTTCACACCAGAACTTCCGTCATGACTGTTGAAGATCACAAGATATGGTACTACCTGATCTCCAGCGATAAGATATTTCCTCGGAAGCCTTGCCAGCATCCAAACCTTCTTGCCGCCCTGCAAAGAACCGGCAGTTTCGTAAGTAACACCTTCACCCAGCAGGTCATCGGTGAACTGAAATGCTTCTTCGTTCTGCACAATGCGGTAGCGGTCGGATACCACACCCAGAACAGCATCATCAGTGCTGCGGACATTTGCGCGATAGCCGGGGATCATAGAACCCGTGCCGGAATAGATATTACGGCTTTCCACCTGCCAATCCAGACCGGCCAGCTCCAAGGCTTCACGGCTTGCAGGGGCATCCATGATGATCCGGCCAAGGCCGTGCCAAGGGGTCTCACGGACAGAGAACATCGTTTCAACATTTGCGGGCATAGTAAAATCTCCTTTTCAGTGTATTTTGCTCAATCGTTGTTTTCCATTTCTTCAGCGATGCGGACGAGGACTTCCACCAGGACGGTGCCAACCTCTTTGACGATTTCGGACCAAAAGTTCATAAGGCTTTCTCCTTTCTGCGCAGCTGCGCTTTAAAATACGATGGTAATAATGATAGTGATGGTGCGGAATAACAAAGTGCTCACCTCCAGACATGATCCAAAGCCCCTGAGTCTTTCGACTCAGAGGCTTTGGATCATGATTATTATATCTGGGTGAAAAATGGAAATTTGAGAAAGCTAGAGATAAAAATGCCAGACCGGCATGAAGGTAGCTAAAAGAGATTTGGAAAAGTGGCATAATCGCTGAAAAATTCATCAATCACTTGTGTAAAGTGTGATTGATGAATGAGCGATGAAATGATATAATTAATTAGAATGGAGGGAAGGAAAAACAGATGCAGAATAAAAAACCGCCATTTACAATTACAGAAAAAATTCTCACAGATGTAATGGAGATTTGTGAACTTGTTGGAAAAGTGAGCTCAACACAACATCTTTCATCTGACCCTGTTCTGCGTAGGCAGAATCGGATTAAAACAATTTATTCCTCTCTTGCAATTGAACAAAATACACTATCCTTGGAGCAGGTAACGGCTGTACTATCAGGAAAACGTGTCCTTGCACCGCCAAAAGACATTGCGGAGGTGAAGAATGCGTATGAAATTTACGACCATTTGAATGAATTGAATCCATACTCAGTGGAAGACTTACTATTGGCTCATCATGTGATGATGCGAGGGCTGGTTCAAGAAGATGGTGTGTTTCGCTCAAAGCCAGTAGGTGTGGTTGACAGTCATGGAAATGTACTTCATTTTGGAACACTACCGCAGTATGTGCCTCCTCTGGTGGAAGAACTGCTCAAATGGACAGAGGACAGCCCGCTTCCGATGCTGATCAAAAGTTGCGTGTTTCACTATGAATTTGAAGTAATCCATCCGTTTGCAGATGGAAATGGAAGAATCGGAAGGCTTTGGCATACGCTACTGCTCTCCAGATGGAATCCGCTGTTTGCATGGCTTCCGGTGGAGTCTATTGTTCATGATCATCAGCAGGAGTATTATGAGGCTATCAATACATCCAATGCCCAAGGTGAAGGAACTGCATTTATTGAATTTATGCTAAGTGTGATTGAAGAAGCACTTTTGAGTGTAATCCCAGAAAACTTCGAAAAGAGCATGATGCCTACAAGTGGAAAAGAAAATCGATGGAATATTCTTGAAAAATACTTGAAAAAAGAGAAGATTATTCATAACAGTGATGTGCAACAGTTGCTGGAAGTCTCTTCAGCAACGGCAAATCGAATTCTAGTTTCTTTTGTAAAAGAAGGTAAACTAGAGAGAGTGAGAGATGGTCGCTATTGGGCGTATCAAAAGTTATAAATGGGAGTTGCATAAGCAATGCAGAATACAAACAGAGCACAAGAAAGTGGATATAAAGCTTCTCTGACAAGAGAACAGTTTTTATTCCACGAAATGCGAATTGTAGCGAAGCAAATGGTGCAAGGAGAGGATCTTGCATCAATGATACAAATAATTGCCGCCAATAATCTCTTCCAGTATCCAACTGAACGCATGACAGCTGGTATGGTTCGGGCGTGTTATCGGCGGCTAAATCTTTTGAATAGTGAACAACTGCTTCGGAATATTGCAGAGCATTCCGTGGAAGAGGCAAAACAAATTTGTCTTTACGCGATTATGAAGGATAATAGACTTGTCTGGGATTTTATGGTAACAGTTATTGGAGAAAAATATCGAAACCAGGATTTCAGCTATGGAAAACTTGATTTGACAAGCTTTTTCACAAGACTACAGGAACAGAATGAAGCTATCGCGGGTTGGAGTGAATCTACAGTTAAAAAGTTAAAATCGGTTCTGAACCGAATTTTAAGAGAAAATGATTATCTGGATAGTATAAAAGCAGGCCATTTGAACCCGGTTTGGCTTTATCCGGAATTGGAAAATGTGATTATTACAAATGGGGATCAGGCGGTATTGCCCGCATTTAACCGTTTTGAGTGAGGAAAATTTAATGGGTGACATACAAAAACGCCTTGATAACGTTCGGCAGATGATTCAGAGTCAAGATTTCCTAGAAGGAAAAGGTCTTAGCAATGAAGTGAATATTCGTATCTTCTGCTATGAACCGAGAGATGAAATGGCGGTTCGACATTTCATTGAACAGCTATCTACAGATATGACACTGGGCTGTCAGTTGCGGATCTGTAATTTATATCAAATCTTCCTAGGGATTTGTGAAGGCATGGATATTTTAGATGCAATCCCCGATATGGAAGAAGAGGACGGCCATGATTATCTGTTGGAACAGCTTCAATCGACAATTGGAGTCGATGAAATTGTACAGAAAATTCAGAGCGAGCCGTTCCAGCCGGGAGAAGTACTGGTTTTGACTGGCGTTGGAGAAGCGTTTCCATTTATGCGAATTCATACGTTACTGGAGGCATCATTGTTTGCAGAGAGGCCGGTGCTTGTGTTTTACCCGGGAACATTTAACGACCAGCAGCTGCGGCTGTTCAACTGTCTGAAGCCGAACAATTACTATCGTGCATTTAACGTTGTGTGAAGGGGGAAATAGAGCTTTGGTTATACAGAATATGTTTGTAGAAGACATCAACCGTAAAATTAACGGTGTTGTCAAGGTTGACGAGGACGAGAACAAGGTCCTGGAACAAGAACTGAACGAGTACGTTATTACACGAGAACTGAAGCGGCATTTTGCAGACTTTTTCAATACCTATGCAGAAGCATTTGACGAACCAACGGCAGATACAGGAGTCTGGATCTCCGGTTTTTTTGGCAGCGGTAAATCTCACTTCTTGAAAATGTTGTCATACTTGTTGGAAAACAAAGAGGTTAATGGTATCCGTACTGTGGAGCGCTTCCGCAAGAAATTTGAGGATGACCCTGGTACCTTTATGCAGGTGAATCGTGCAACCAAAGGTGAAACCGAGACGATTCTGTTTAATATCGATTATGAAGGCTCTATCAATAAGGACAAAACAGCCGTTTTACGTGTTTTTGCTAAGGTGTTCTATAATCATCTGGGATTCTTTGGCAGCAATCTTAAAGTTGCTATGCTGGAGCAGTACATTACGCAGCAGGGCAAGATGGATGAATTTTGCCGTCTGGTTGAAGAAAAGAAGGGCAAGCCCTGGGCAGAAGTGCGCAAGGCGTTTGCATTCAATGGAAAGGTCATTAAACCTGCATTGGCGGAAGCATTGGACATCAGTGAAGAAGATGCAAATAACTGGTTTAACGATAAGAGCGCAACGGAACTCTCTGTTTCACAGCTTGTAGACGACATCAATGCATACGTCAGCACAAAACCTGCAAACTTCCGCCTTCTGTTTATGGTGGACGAAGCGGGTCAGTATGTTGGCACGGACACGGATATGCTGCTGAATCTGCAGTCTTTGGTGGAAAAAATCGGCAGTGAATGCAGAGGAAAAGTCTGGGTGGTCTGTACCGGACAGGAAGCTATTGATGAGATCATCAAGGTACGCGCAGATGAATTCTCTCGGATCCAGGCTCGTTTCAAAACTCGTCTGAGCCTTTCTTCCTCTTCCGTAGACGAAGTAATCCAGAAGCGCATTCTGAAAAAAACTCCAGAAGCAGAAAAAACGCTGGATGCAGTCTATGAGCAAGAAAACTCTGGGATGCGAAACTTGTTTAGCTTTACCAACGCAATGCCGGACATCAAAGGATTCTCTGGCCCTGCACAATTTGCAGAGGATTTTCCGTTTGTTCCGTACCAGTTCCTTATCATGCAGAAAATTTTTGTGGAGATCCGCAAACACGGCAATGCGGGTAAGCACTTCTCTGGCGGCGAGCGTTCCATGCTGAGCGGTTTCCAGGAAGCAGCCCAGAAAGTGGAAAAACAGAACGAGTTTGCATTGGTGCCACTGTTCCGCTTCTATGATACTGTACATTCTTTTCTGGACAGTTCTATTCGCAACGTGATTGACCGCTGCAGCAAAGCTGTAGAAAATCACGATGGTCTGGAGCCAATGGACGTGGATGTTCTGAAACTTCTCTATCTGATCCGGTATGTCAATGAGGATATTCCGGCCAACTTGGACAACCTTGTGATCTTGATGGCGGACGACATTCGTCTGGAAAAGGTTGCTATGCGCGAAAAGCTGCGCGGCAGCTTGGATCGGTTGATGGGACAGAACTACATCGGCCGTACTGGTGACACCTACAACTTCCTGACGGATGAAGAACAGGACATCCAAAAAGAAATCAACCTTACACAGGTGGATACGGGCGCTATTGTTGGGGACATTGCAAAGATTGTTTTTGGTATGATCTATGATGCAAAAAAGTTCCGCTATGGCAAGTGCGACTTCCCGTTTGACCAAATGGTGGATAACACCATGTATGGTATCGCTACAGGCGGCATGCGTCTGCGCTTTTTGACAGCAGCTTCGGATGCAACGGAAAAAACGGAATTCCGCCTGATGAACAGCTCCAAGGGCAGTGAAGCCATTGTGGTTTTGGGCGATACACCGTATTATGAATCGCTGGAAGCATCCATGAAGATCCGCAAATATGTCAAACAGCGGAATGTCAGCCAGATGCCCAAGAGTGCTCAGGATATTATCCGTGGCCAACAGGAAGAAGCAACCAAGTATGAAGCTGAAGCCAGCGAAGCTCTGGTAAAGGCTATTGAAAACGCACAATTTTACGCCGATGGTGAACATCTGGACATTAAGAGCGGCAATGCTAAGGCCAAAATTGACCAGACGATGGAATATCTGGTCTCGCATGTTTACAGCAAGTTGGACTTGATCGGAAAAAACGCAGATACCGATGCCGAAATTATGGCGGTGCTTTCTGGTGCAGATGTCGTTTTTGCAGAAGCTGACCCCAACCGAGATGCGGAAGCAGCTGCGGAAGAATATCTTGAAATGCAGGCGATGAAGCATTTGCCTACCTCGATGGCGGATGTACAGAGCAAGTTCAGCAGTATACCCTATGGCTGGAAGGAAATCGACATTGCTTATGTGGTGGCGCGTTTGATCGTGAACCAGAAGGTAACAATCAAATATGCAGGCACTACCATCCAGCCGGACAACGCCAAATTACCTGACATGCTCCGCAAAAAGAGTGAGGTTGGTAAAACATCCATTAGCAAGCGCGTGGTGGTATCGGCAACCAAAATGAAGGCTGTGCGGGACCTTCTGCGGGATTATTTCGATGTCATGGATGTTCCTGCGGACGAAGATGGTTTGGTTAAATTTATTGCCGATGAGTTCGGAAACCAGCTGCAGCATTATAACAAACTGAACGAGAAGTACGATGGTACCCACAAGTACCCGGATCAGACAATAGTGCACAACGCTATTACTGCAACGCAGGAAGTGTTGAACCAGAAGAAGGACAACATCGCGCTGATCGACTATCTGCTCAAGAAAGAGAACGACCTCTTTGATCAGAAAGATGCCATGGGCAACGTAGAGACCTTCTTCAAGAGCCAGGTCAGCACCTTTGATGATGCCGCACGGCTGGAACACGAGATGCAGGCGGATCTGGACCGTATTACGCAGGATGCAGCGGCAAACGATGCTCTGAACAAGATCCGGCTCATCATTACCGTACCGTCTTTTGGGCAGAAGTTCAACTACAAGCGCATTCCGGAGCTGAATGGGTTGATGCAAACGGTGCGTACTGCCCATGACCAGATGCTGGATGGCAAACGCTCTGAGATCCTAGAAACTGTACGTCAGTGTATGGAAGCCACCCACACTGCCGCCGACGGCGATCCCAAGGCGATGGACATTATCCGCAAATCTGACACCTACTTTGACGGGTACAAGACGAAGATCAACGAATGTAAGAGCATTGCATTGCTGGACGGTATGATTATCCCGCTGAGCAAGTACAAGGATGATGCTGTTAGCAGCATTGAGATTGCACTGATGCCACCAGCACCAAAGCCGGCCGCAGAAAAGAAGGATGTTGTTACTCCGGCACCAAGGCAGAAAAAGGTGAAATCTTACAGCCGCCAGATTCTCTTCCCTGCCAAGACCCTGCGGGATGATGCGGATATCGATGCTTATGTGGAGAAGATTCGCTGCCAGCTTCAGAATCTACTGGACGACTGCGACGAGATCAAGTTGAACTAAATGGATATGTCGAATATGATTGAAATTTTCGCTGCAATTATAGGTGTTGTTGTGGGTTGGGCACTTAACGAAATCACGGATTCGCTTCATAAAAAGCCAAAGCTGTGCTTCCGAATGGTGTCAACCCCTACAAATGAATTGACGGACAAAGAGTATCGCACAAAAACTAGCTTGTCAGAGTCTGGAATTGAGGTGTTTAATATTGGCGAAAAGCCTGTAATCCTCAATGATTTCACTCTCACATACAGAGATAAAATACTTGTTGACTGTTTTATCGAAGACTCTCAACAAGTAATTGCACCATATCAGAGCGTAATCTACACGCTGACTGAACAGGAAGCTGATGCGCTGCAATGGCACTGCAATCAGGCGCATTTTAAAACCTGCGATGTTGAAGCGCATGGTATTGATGGAAAGCAAATCAAATCTACGCTTTCATTGCCGCTTTTTTACATTCGTTCAAATCTACACGCAGCGATGCCATCAAAATAGCAAGGATTAATAAAATGCGAGTTTTGGCACGTAAAGTCTTACCTTTCCCTTGGTACAAAAGGCTTAATGTCGTAGTATCATAAAAACGCTATCCTCTATGCAATTAATAACTCTAAAGTGAAATCAAGCTGAATTACAGCGGGAGAAAAAGATGGTGGAGAATGTTATCCCAAAAGTTTTTATATCGTATTCATGGACTAAGAGCGATTTGGTTCTCCAAGTTGCTAACAGACTAATGTCGCATGGCGTCGAGGTTGTTCTTGACAAATGGGATTTAAAAGAAGGACAAGATAAATACGTCTTCATGGAGCAGTGCGTCAATAATTCTGATATAACGAAGGTTTTGATTTTCTGTGATAAAACGTATACGGAAAAAGCCAACAATCGGACGGGTGGTGTTGGCGATGAAACGGTTATTATTTCAAGCGAAGTGTATGGAAAAGTAACTCAAGAAAAGTTCATTCCGATTATAACGGAGCGAGATGAAGAAGGAAAGGAGTATGTTCCTGCATATATAAAAGCAAGAATCTACATAGACTTTTCAAATTCGGACATATTTGAAGAAGAGTATGAGAAACTGGTTCGGAATATTTACAATAAACCATTATATAGAAAGCCAAAACTAGGAAAACAGCCTGAATGGTTTGATGAAGAAAAGAGTGATTTGTTTCCTCTGACTGATTTGATTCGTCAAATAAAAGGTGCAACAAGCGATAAAAAGAAGCATAGTTGTGCAAATAGGTTCATCGATGCGTATATTGAAGCGTTAAAATCTTATTACAAGTCAATAAAAAATGCTGGAGAAGAAGTCTATAACCAATTTTTGGAGACAAAAAGTATCAGAGACATCTTTTTAGACTTTTTACCAGCACTTGATGAGGCTGAAATTTCAATTTCAGAAGTAGTCTGCCCTGCTCTCGAAAAAATGTACAATGAATTGACCAGTGCTTATGGGTTCGAATCTGGTTCCTGTCAAGCGTCTGATTGGGATTATGAGGTATATCATATCTTTATATGGGAATTATTCATTGCAATCATTGCTTATTTACGTCATGTTGGGGAATATGAAGAAATCAATGCTATGATAACATATACGTATTTTTTAAGAAACAGCTGTTTGGATCGGAACGTCACAGAGAAGAACTACTGTGTGTTTCGGCATTACAGTAGTTTGATAGAAGAAAACTATAAACCTCAAACACAATATGCACGAAAATATACTTTATTGGGAGACACTATTTGCTCACAACGAGAAAAGCTGCCGATATATTCCTCTGAGGCACTTGCAGAAGCTGATTTGTTTTTGTACCAGATTCGAAATGCTTTTCAGTTAATACAATCGGAAAAGGTGTGGAGTGCTCCATACTGGTTCCCTAATTTGTACGTTTATGCAAAAAAGAATCCGGTAGAATGGACAAAAATCAAGTCAAGAAAGTACTGTAAAAAGATGTTTGATCTTTTTGATGTTCAAAGCATAGAAGAATTAAAGAAAGTGTTATCTAAATGTGTTAGTGATAAAAATGCGCAGATGCGATATCCTGGATGCTGGGAATTCGCACCAGCAATTTTGGATGTTGTTAAACTTGAAGAAATTGGCTCGTTGAATTAAGGAGAACCATCATGGATAAAAACGCCATCAAGAAATATGCGGTCTGGGCGCGGAAAGAACTGATCTCCCGCGTGGCGCAGAAAGCCCAGCAGTACGGCATTACGGAAACGGAAATGGTGGACGCCGGTGCTGATAGCGTCAACGGCAAAGTGTTGTCTGCAGAAGAGATGCAGCAGCGCAGGGCACTGATCGCACAGATCAATGAAAAGGGCTACCAGCAGGTCATGGAAGAGGTGGCGTATACATGGTTCAACCGCTTCTCGGCACTGCGGTTCATGGAGGTCAACGGCTATTTGCCCAGCCATGTGCGCGTGTTTACGGATGAAAACAATGCGTTCAAGCCCCAGATTCTGGCCGAAGCCCTGCATCTGGAATTGGATAAGCTGGATAAGGACAAAGTCTACGCCCTGAAAGAGACCGAGCAGACCGAAGAACTGTACAAATACCTGCTCATCGTGCAATGCAACGCGCTGAACAGCATTCTGCCCGGAATGTTCCAGACCATTGCGGACTACACTGAACTGCTTCTGCCGGACAACCTGCTCCGGGAGGGCAGCGTCATTGAGCAGATGATCTCCCAGATCCCGGAGGACAACTGGCAGGATGCCGTCCAGATCATTGGATGGCTGTATCAGTACTACAACAGTGAGAAAAAGGACGACGTGTTTGCCGCCCTCAAGAAAAATGTCAAGATCACCAAGGAGAATATCCCGGCGGCGACCCAGCTGTTTACCCCGGACTGGATCGTGCGGTACATGGTGGAAAACAGCCTTGGACGCGTGTTTATCAGTGGTCAGTGCGCAGTGGGCAGTGGTCAGCGGACAGTGGACAGTGGACAGTGGACGGAAAAGGAACGAATCGCGCATGAAAAAGAGCTGGCAGAGCAGATGGGATGGAAATACTATCTGCCAGAAGCGGAGCAGTCCCCGGAAGTCCGCGCCCAGTTATCTGCCATTCCATCAGCTCTGACCACTGATGCCTATTCACTGACCACTCTCAAGGTCATCGACCCTTGCTGCGGCAGCGGCCATATTCTGGCGTATCTGTTCGATGTGCTGATGCAGATCTACGAGAACTACGGCTACACGCCCCGCGATGCCGTGACCAGCATTTTGCAGAACAACCTCTATGGTCTGGATATTGACGACCGCGCCGCCCAGCTGGCCTATTTTGCGGTGATGATGAAGGCCCGCCGGTACGACCGCCGCTTTTTCAGCCACACCACCCAGCCTCATGTGTATGCCATTGAGGAAAGCAACCGCATCGAAAAGCCGGATGTAGAGTTTTTCTGCAACGGCAAACCGTCATTGACGGATGCTATGCACACTATCCTCACCCAGCTTTACGATGCCAAGGAGTATGGCTCCATCCTCACCATCACCCCGCAGGACTGGGATGCCCTCTATGCCCGGTTTGACGAGGTGGCAGACGAGTCCTCGTTCCATCGAGAGAGTATTCGCAAAAAATTACTCCCATTGGTGCGGGTGGCGCAGACGTTGGCACAGAAATACGATGTGGTCGTCACCAATCCGCCCTATATGGGCAGCTCTGGCATGGGCGTAAAGCTGGCAGAGTATGTCAAAAAGAATTACCCAGATAGTAAGAGCGATTTGTTTGCCGTTTGCATTGAACATGGAAACCAAATGGTCAAATCCAACGGTATGAACTGCATGGTTACTATGCAAAGCTGGATGTTCCTTTCCAGCTTTGAAAAAATGCGTATGAATCTCCTGCAAACCAAAACAATTACCAATTTGATGCACATGGAAAACATGGTTATGGGTATCGCATTTGGTACGGCTGTCACCGTATTCCGAAATGGACATATCAACAGATATAAGGGAACATATAATCATGTCAAGTATGAAGATATCCAGAATGATATTCCGAAAGAGTTCCCGATTGCAGAAAACCGATTTGCGCAGGTAAGCACTGATAACTTTGCAAAAATTCCGGGAAGTCCGGTGGCGTATTGGGTGAGTCAAAAAGTAATTGATGCCTTTTCAAATGGAAAAGAATTAAAGAGCTTTATTGTTGCAAAACATGGGATGACAACTGGAAATGTTGAATTCTGCTTGAGGCAATGGTATGAGTGCGATTTTGAGAAGATTGGCTTTAATTTTGAATCGGAAAAACAATTCTTAAGGAGTGGAAAAACTTGGGCGCCACACCACAAGGGTGGTGCATACAGAAAGTGGTACGGAAATAACGATTATGTTGTAGGGTATAATACATATTTTAATGTGAAAATGGATTCATTTCCGGGTCATAGACATGATAATCCTGATTTCTATTTCAAAGAAGGAATTACTTGGACTGATTTAACATCGGGAACTTTGGGAGCAAGATATTCACCAACAGGATTTATTTTTGATGTTTCTGGCCCAACAGCGTTTGTTAAAACTGGAAATCTGTATAGGTTGTTAGGATTTATGTGTTCTAAAATAGCTGCGTATTTTATGGACATCTTTAATTCCACTATGCACTTTTTAGTTGGACAAATGAATCAACTGCCTGTTATTGAACGGACGGAGGATAACGAAAAAATAGAATTTATCGTGAAAAATAATGTTACGCTTTCAAAAGCGGACTGGGATTCCGTTGAAACCTCTTGGGACTTTACCCGTCACCCCTTTATCAAAGCCATTACCAAGTACCCCAACATGATGGATGTTGGCAACATTTACCTTGCTGAGTGCTATGACATCTGGGCTGGCGAATGTGAAGAACGCTTTGAGAAGCTGAAAGCCAACGAGGAAGAACTGAACCGCATTTTTATTGATATTTACGGCTTGCAGGATGAACTGACCCCGGAAGTAGAAGATAAGGATGTGACCGTGCGCAAAGCGGACCTTGGCCGGGATGTGCGCTCCTTTATCTCCTACGTTGTGGGCTGTATGTTTGGCCGCTACTCTCCCACCTATGATGGTCTTGCGTATGCAGGCGGTACATGGGATGATGGCAAATACAATATCTATAAGCCGGATGCAGACGGTATTATTCCCATCTGTGACGACGAATACTTTGAAGATGACATGATGGGCCGCTTTGTGGAGTTTGTGCGGGTGGTATACGGTGACAGCTCGCTGGAAGATAATCTGCGCTTTGTTGCAAACGCACTGGGCGGCAAAGGACAGCCGAAGGAGGTCATCCGCAACTACTTCCTGAACGATTTCTACGCCGACCACTGCAAAATTTACCAGAAGCGCCCCATCTACTGGCTGTTTGACAGCGGGAAGAAAAATGGCTTCAAGTGCCTGATTTACCTGCACCGCTACCAGCCGGATACCATTGCACGCATCCGTACCGATTATGTCCACGAGCAGCAGGCACGTTACCGTACTGCCATCGAAGGTTTGGAAAAACAGGCGGCTGCTGCCACCAGCACCAGCGAGCGTGTCAAGCTGACTAAGCAACTGAACAAAGTGCAGGCGCAGGACGCCGAGCTGCATCAGTATGAGGAAAAAGTTCACGCGCTGGCGGATCAGATGATTAAGATTGATCTGGACGATGGTGTGAAGCATAACTATGAGATCTTTAAGGACGTGCTGGCGAAGATCAAGTAAAAAGCATAGCAATAATGGCTAAAGAAGAATTTAAGATGGTGACAAAATGAAATATTTTGACACGGCAAAGCGTTGGTACGAAAAATCTTTATTGGAAGAAAATCCTGTGGATAGATTTCAATGTCTATGGATTGCATTTAATGCACTATACGGCGATCAACCCGGAAAATTTGAAACCAATCAAATTACAAATTTTGTGAGAGAGCATTATTCTTCTTCGCAAGATAAAGTTTTAGAGTATAAGCGGTACTTTGAGGAACCCATTCCGAATTTACGAATCCTTTATAGTACAAGTTCTAAAGACACCAGGTCACAAATTGCAATTTTAGAAAGAAATTATGAGGATAATGAGGAAAAAATAAAAGCACTCTTATTATGCGTATATCAGGTGCATAGAAATATTTTTTGCCCGGAAGGTTCTTTTGCAACGCAGCGCTACTCGGAAGAGGAAATCATTGCATACGCTTCGAAGGCTTTGGAAATATATCTAAAAGATTTCTTTGAGCACTATACTGATCCTATCAATTTTCGGATTTTGCAATATATAGATGTCCTGATTGATCCGAATAGTGGAGACTTGCCGACTGTTCGAGGAAAACGACGCACCGTAGCGGAGATAAGTGACTTTATAAAAGGCCATAAAGGGCATTTGCCATTGCTCTATCGCTATTCGCCAGCAGATTATTACAATGTATCAGCACTTTTAGACGGCAGTGTCTATTTGGTATCTGCGGCTCACATGAACGATTTCTGGGAAGGAAAGGTTGTGGACAGCACAAATCCCAATATTGACTTGGTAGAAACGCTGAAAAAGAATCAGGAAGAGATATATCTGAAAAGCTTTTCTTCGGACAGGAACAGTTCTGTGATGTGGCAGAAGTACGCAGGGAATTATACAGGTCTTTGTGTTACATATAATTTTAATAATGTACAAAATGACGCAATTTTAAGCAATCTTTATCCTGTGCAATATTCTAATATTCCATTTAATTGTAATAGTGAAGCTTTATTAGACAATAATCCATACTTGTATCTTAGAAAAAGCAAAGAATGGGCGGACGAAAAGGAGTGGCGGCTTATCTATAAGCCATCGTATTTCATGGATAATCAAATTCATAATAAGTTGGACTTGAAGGAATGTATTGAAGCTGTGTACTTCGGGATCGGAATGGATTCATCACTCCAAAGACACATTATGACTGAAATGAGAAAAAGAAATGTGTTTCGAAGTGTTCGTTTCTATTGTATGAATGGCACGCCCATCGCGCCAAGTCAGGAATAAGGAAACATACTAAACGAAGGGTTCATAAACGTGGAAACAGATAAAATTGTACTAGACCTCAACCGCCGGTTCGCGGCACCGCTGCCGGAATTTTATGAGCGCCGGATTATCTTCTGGCACGATGAAGAAAAGGAGTATGCGGACAAGCTGGGTGAGATCCGGCTTGAAAATGCCAAGCTGGTTGCACTGACGGGCAGCAATACCTTTGCGGTCAAAAAAATGCTGTCGGTGGATGACCTGACGAGTAACTATGTCGTCTACTGCCCCATTTCCTACGAACGGCAGGAGGATGACTGGCTGTTGGATATTGAACTATACAGCGAAAGCTACCGGACGGATGCTGTTTCCAACTGGATGCAGGAACTGGATATCTTGGACAATCCCTCTATGCGCAAGCTGGTGAAGCACTACCGGAAGTTTTTTGGCGCACAGGCTCGTCGTGCCAAAATCATGGCACAGGATAAGATACCTGCCACTCCGGCACAGCTGCACATGGCCGTGATGGCGGCGCTCTGCGGTATGAAAAAAGCACAGCCCAATGAAATCTTGCTGAATGTACTTCGTGGTGGGTTGGATAAAGCGCAGAATCCAATCTATCAGAGTTTTGTGGATTATAGTGCGGAAGAAGCTTTCTGGGCAATGGTTCGGCAGGGTTGTGGCTATGCAGAGGAAGAGCCGGATCTTGGGCAGCTGGCAATTCATCTTCTGTTGACAGCTTCTACGCGCACACTGCGCCCGGAATTTCTGGCAGGGCTTGAGAAGTTCCTTTCCATTCCGCATCAGGCGTACTGCTACGAGCTGGTGTCGGAGTGGCTGCACAGTGATGATCTGCAGCAGCTTTATGACGTGGCCCGCTATGTGGAAGATGAAGCACATCTGCCGCAGAGGCTGGAAAAACTGACGGTTGATGATCTGGCGACAACGGAGTGTTTCCCGTGCATCAACGAGATCATCCTGAGCAAGCTGATGACGGAGATCAGTGACCATATCATTGATGTGGATGTGATCACAAAGACGGTGGAAAAACGCCGCACCTGTGTCTGGTACGAGTACTTCCGCAATTTCTACGAGGGTCTGTTGCAAGTAGCCAACATGCAGGAGTTCTTCAAAGAGCACTCCGCAGGGTTCCATACCCCGGATGCAAAGCAGGTCTGGAAAGAATATGCGGAGGACTATTACAGGATGGACACCTATTATCGACTGTTCCATCTGAGCTTCCAGAGAAGTCTGGAAACCTCCAATATCAAACTGGACGACCTGTTCAAGCATGTTGTAGATAAGGTAGAGGGACTGTACTCCTACTGGTTTCTGGGAGGCCTCGGCAAAAACTGGTCGGATGTATGTGCTGATGAGATGGCAGAGCATGGCCGCGTATTGGAAATTCCGCAGCAGTCGGATTTCTACAATGAGCACATCCGTCCGGCAGACAGCCGCGTGTTCGTGATCATCTCGGATGCTATGCGTTACGAGGTGGCGGCATCACTGGCAGATGAACTGCGCAGAGAAACGCAGAGCAATGTGAAACTCGGCAGTATGCAGGGCATCTTCCCGTCTATCACGAAATTTGGCATGGCGGCATTGCTCCCACACAAAACGTTGACAGCTGAACTGAAAAATGAGGTATTGAATGTTCTGGCCGATGGGCAGTCTACCGCAAGCACGAACCGGGATAAGGTCCTGAAAGGTGTAAATCCGGCCAGCGTGGCGTTGCAGTATAAGAACATCATCGGGATGAAACGTGCAGAGCGTGCGGCACTGGTCAAGGGGATGGATGTAGTCTATATCTACCATGATACCATTGACGAAGCAAGCCATACATCGGACACCTCTGTGTTCCCGGCATGCGATAGGGCTATCAGTGAACTGAAGAATATGGTGCGCATTATCGTCAATGACTTCGGCGGGGCGAACATTCTGATTACGGCAGATCATGGCTTCCTGTACACTTACAGTCCGCTGACCGAGGATGACAAAGTGGATAAAACCAGCTTCCATGATATGGAAGTGGAATATGGCAGACGCTATGCAATCATGCAGAAGGAGGCGGATCCGCAGTATTTGCTTCCTGTAAAATTCCTGGACGGAAAAACGGAATACACTGGATTTGCTCCACGGGAAGGTATTCGCATCAAGATGAATGGTGGCGGGCTGAATTTTGTGCATGGCGGTATCAGCCTGCAGGAAATGACGGTTCCGGTGATCGAATATCATTATCTGCGCAACGGCTCTATGGAATATCGGCGCAATAAGCAGAAGTATGATACGCTCCCCGTAACAGTGAGTTTGCTTTCTTCCAGTCGGAAGATCAGCAATATGATCTTTTCACTGGATTTCTACCAGAAAGATGCGGTAAGTGCAAACCGTGAGGCTGCTACTTATCTGGTGTGGTTTACGGATGAATACGGAAAGCCTGTCAGCGATACCCAGAAGATCATTGCGGACAAAACCAGTGAGAACGGCGCAGATCGTACGTTCCATTGCAACTTCAACCTCAAATCGATGAAGTTCAGCAATACAGCAACCTATTATCTGGTGATTGCGGATGAGCAGGGTCAGCAGATGCAGCAGCGGGAACAGTTCCAGATCGATATTGCATTTGCGATTGATGAATTCGATTTTTTTAACTGATGGGAGCAGGAGGACTATAAATGGAGCCGAATGCGGAAAATAGCTGCCGTCGAGACGCAATCAAGGAAAAATTACGGCAGAATTTTGATGGAAAGATCGTTCGCAAGGATCTGACTAAAAAGATCAAGGAAGGCGCGAATGTCCCGGTTTATGTGCTGGAGTTTTTATTGGGCCAGTACTGCAGTTCGGATGACGAAGCCATTATTGAAAAAGGCGTACAAAATGTAAAACGGATCTTAGCGGACAATTTTGTCCGTCCGGATGAGGCACAGAAAATTCTGTCACAGCTGCGAAAAAAGGGAAGCCATACCGTTATTGATATGATCACGGTCAATCTCGATATTAAGAAGAACTGCTTTTTCGCTAGCTTTTCTAATTTGGGATTGGATAAGGTGCCAATTGCGGATGAGTATCCGGAGAAATATGATCGGCTGCTCTGCGGAGGCATCTGGTGTATTGTACAGCTGGATTATGAGGTAGAGGGCGACAATAATTTTGGCCTTGTTGATCTGGGCGGTGAACCGTTGCAGTCCAGCCAGAAAAAGCAGAAAGACCTTACTCCAATCAGCATCCGAAAACTAACGCCAATTCAGATGCCGCATATCGATATTGACGAACTAAAGCGTGGCCGTAAAGCTTTTACAAAGGATGAGTGGCTGGATATCCTTCTGCGTTCTATCGGCATGGAACCGGACGAATTTACGGAAAGAGAAAAATGGCTCCTGCTCACACGAATGATTCCACTGGTGGAGAACAATTTCAACCTCTGTGAACTTGGTCCCCGCAGTACGGGAAAATCGCATCTTTATAAAGAAATCTCGCCCAACAGCATTTTGATTTCTGGTGGACAGACGACCGTTGCAAACCTGTTCTACAACATGGGACGAAAGACCGTTGGTTTAGTGGGTCTGTGGGACTGTGTGGCTTTTGATGAGGTTGCTGGTATCAAGTTCAAGGATAAAGACGGCATCCAGATCATGAAGGACTATATGGCTTCCGGTTCCTTTGCCCGTGGCAAAGAGGAAAAGGCAGCCTCGGCCTCGATGGTCTTTGTGGGCAACATCAACCAGAGCGTAGATGTACTGCTGAAAACCTCTAGCCTGTTTGATCCGTTCCCGCCTGAAATGGGAACAGACACTGCATTTTTGGATCGCTTGCATTGTTACATTCCCGGCTGGGAGATCCCAAAATTCCGCCCGGAGCATTTCACCAACGACTACGGCTTCATCACGGATTATCTTGCTGAATTTATCCGGGTACTGCGTAAGGAGCAGTACGGCGATGCACTGGATAAGTATTTCCGTCTTGGTAAAAATCTGAATCAGCGTGATACGATCGCAGTGCGTAAGATCGTAGGCGGCTATGTAAAGCTGCTGTACCCGGATGGTGAGTTTACCAAAGAGCAACTGGAGGAGATCCTTGTCTTTGCACTGGAAATGCGCCGTCGTGTGAAAGAGCAACTGAAAAAGCTGGGTGGCATGGAGTTCTATGATGTGAATTTCAGCTACATTGATCTGGATACCTTTGAAGAAAAGTTTGTGTCGGTTCCCGAACAGGGTGGCGGTAAGCTGATCCCGGATGGAATGTGCAATCCGGGACAGATCTACACTGTTTCGCGTGGAAAAAGCGGCATGATCGGTGTGTTCCGGTTGGAAAGCCAGATGTTGCCGGGCAGCGGAAAGTTTGAGCGCACAGGTCTTGGCAGTGACCGTGACTGCAAAGAGTCAACGAATACGGCGTTCCATTTCCTAAAAGCAAATGGAAAACGCATCAGCGGAGGCATCAGCACTGCATCTAAAGACTACATCATCAATTATCAGGATCTGCAAGGTATTGGCATGACAGGAAAATTAGCATTGCCTACGCTGATTGCGCTGTGCAGTATTGCGCTTGGACGGCCAACAGTCAGTACCCTTGCTGTTCTGGGTGAAATTAGTATCAGTGGTACAATTCTAAAGGTAGACGAGCTTGCGAACAGCTTGCAGGTTTGCCTTGATAGTGGAGCGAAGAAAGTTCTGCTGCCGATTACAAGCGCTGCAGATCTTGGAACTGTACCTCCCGAATTAGTGGGAAGTTTTAATTTGATCTTTTATAGTAGTGCAGAGGATGCAGTGTTCAAAGCATTGGGTGTTGAATAAAGGGGAAAGTTTATATGGCACAATTTGGTGTTTATGGGATACTCGTCTAAAAGATTATACTGTAATATTTTTAAGATGGATTCCTTGCTAACATGGTCGACATGAAATACAAATTAATGTTTTGATGTAAAAATGAGGAGGTATCTATGGAAGATAGCGTTCCAAAGTATGATTTGTTTCAAAAAGCATATAAAAAATTGAAATCAACTGCGTATTATGACAAGACAAACCTCCATTTGAGAGATTGGATTGCGGAAGCGGAAAACACTCTCAATATAACGATAGAGGAACGCTTGAAGGATTTGCACCAAGCGTTTGTAGCGTCAGATAGCACGAAGTGGGAAAAGAAAAAAGAAGATATTTTGGAAAGCATTTCCTGTCGTCTGCTTCCGAAAAAGATTATGGATACAAAGGGAAAAAAGAATTGTTCGGACGGAATAAAAGGCGTTTTGATTAGTGGAGTGCCAGCAAAACAAGTCAAAGTTGATGAGATACAATATTTCATTGACATGAAGATTGAGGGAATGATTCTTGGCGTTCTATGGATTATGATGATAGGATGGCAGTTAGATAAATCCTATACCAATTGCTATGGAAATCGTATACGAAAGACGCTATATAATGAATTTTCTAAAGAACCGACCTTTTCCCCAGCGCTGTTTGAGCCGTATTTTCAGAATTATGAGAGTTGGCGAGATCAGGCATTAACTTTGGCACAGAAGTGTATGCAACAAGATGATGTTCTGATTTTTACGCTAGACTTTAAGCGCTACTACTACTCCGTGGATGTATCAGAGAAATTCATGAAGGAGATTCTTACTAGGGTAAAAGGAAAATCTGACTACAATGAAGAATATCTGAGTAGGATAAATGACTTTGTGTACTGTGTGATCAAAAGATATTCACAAATCTACAGAGAGCATAGAGGAGAAGAGCGGATTCGCCGTATATTACCAATTGGGTTTCTGCCATCGGGGGTTTTAGCAAACGAGTGTCTGAAAAAATTTGATACAGCAATTTTGGACGGATGGAATCCACTTTACTATGGACGGTATGTAGATGATATATTGCTTGTGGAAAAGGTGGAAAAGGGAAGCCGAATCGCTCAAAAAGCGCAGGATGGTAAACTGGAATTCTATGAGGCCTTTGAATATTATACGGTAAATAATTCACGCTGGACGGGTAAAGAAAACCGGAATGCGAGGGCTGTTTTCAAAAAAGAAGAAGACGAATGTGGAACTTACTGTATTTTGCCAGAGTTTACAAAACCATTGGGAAGCGCCACGAAAATCCAATTACAGGCAAGCAAAATTAAGTTGTTCTACTTTCAGCGTGGACAATCGGATGCATTGATCACTTGTTTTAAGAATAGCATTGAAAAAAACAAATCGGAATTTCGCTGGATGCCGGAAGATGACGCTGTGTTTCAGGAGGACGATTATTCGGAGGTTTTTGAACTAAGCCACCATGGAGTGAATAAACTTCGTGAAGTGGACGATATAGCTGTTGATAAATACGCACTTTCGAAATATCTGGGGAAGTTACAAAGGATAAATGGACTGATTTCGGAGAAGACGAAAGGAGAAGAGTATAATTTTGTCCGTGACATCCATAAAATATTTACGCCAAAAACACTAATTGAAAATTATACACTCTGGGAACGAGTAATTGCGATCTTATTTGTAAAAAAATCCTATAAGGCACTACTTAGGTTTATTGCCCTTGTCATAGACACGCTTGATAAAACAGGTTATGCCATAGAAGGAGTGGATGGTGATACCGGATTTGTAACAAATGCATTGCGAGAGGCACTGCAAGAACATCTCATTTCCAGCATAGCTCGTCCGATGGCACTTCATGATGGGGAGACTTTTGAGGAATGGAAGTTAGAAGATGCGCAGAGCCTGCTCAGCGAACAGATGAAAGAACTTTTGACAAAGGCACAGAATCGTTCGAAAGGTTATTTTAAAGCTAAAATGCTGGATAAAAATCTGTGTGTTATCTGGCCAGAACTAGTGAGTTGTGGTGGTGAGAATCCGCAGAAAAAGGATCTGACCAATGAAGATAATGTAGTGGAGCTTCTGAAAAAAGAAACCTGCACAGAAACTTTTCAAGAAAAAATAAACAAGATTATAAATCAGAGATACATCTATTACCCCTACCTTATCAAACCGGCAGATCTGATGCTCGCAAGATTGATGTATGATCTTGTTCGTAAAAAAGATCTAGAAGATTTGAATAAAATCGAGGAAATTTTCAAACAATGCTGGCAGTTGAACTATAGCCCACTTCCATTTGAAGGTCGGACAAATAATAGATTTATAGAAGAAAATATAAAAACAGGTGAACTCAATAAGCAGCCCGTTTTTCAAATCGGAAAGCCGAGCTTTTCAAAGATTAGGGTAGCCGTTGCCAATATCCAAATGGACATTTCAAACTTTGACCAGGCTGTTATGCGTAAACCGAACAGAAGCTACCGAAGATATCAGCAGATAGCAGAACTGGTGAATACTGCTGTTCGGGAAAAAGCAGATATGTTGGTAATGCCGGAAGCGTGTACTCCAAAAGAATGGCTGCCAACGCTGGCTAGAACTTGCGAAAAAAATCATTTGGCAGTTGTAACAGGGGTAGAGCATATTATTGAGGATAACTGTGTTTATAATCTGACAGCAGTGATTCTTCCGTATGAAGAAAAGTGGACAGGTCAGTGGCACTCTGTGATTCTGTACCACTCAAAGAATCATTTTGCACCTGAAGAAAAAAGGATGATTGAAAGCTTACATCTAAGAGCTATGGAAGGAATAGAAAGTTCTGAAGCTGAATGTGATGCAAAGTATGAGTTGTATAGCTGGAACGGATTTTGGTTTACAGTGTACTGCTGCTTTGAGCTTACATCCATTCGAGATCGTTCGATTTTTCAATCCTATATTGATGCGTTGATCGCAGTCGAGTGGAATCAGGATGTGAACTATTATAGCAATATAATTGAATCACTAAGTAGAGATATTCACTGCTACTGCATCCAGACGAATACCTCCAAGTATGGAGACAGCCGAATCACAAAACCGTCTAAAACCGAAAATAAGGACATCCTGAGAATAAAAGGAGGAAGTAATGCAACAGCACATGTTGGAACTATTGATTTGGAACAGCTTCGGGAATTCCAAATGAAAGCATACAGTGGTCAAAAAGAAGATAAAACTTTCAAACCGACTCCGCCAGACTTTGACTATAAAGGAGCATATGAGCGTCGGAAAGGAACGATGTTTGAATGCTTTTGTGCGAAGAAAAAAGCAGATTAAATTTGCTGTTTGTAGCAGATCTGTAGCAAATCGAGTCCATTTAACGAATCATCGTTCTAAAAAACGAAAAGCCATCATGCATCACACGCAGGGGGTCTGGGGTTCGAGTCCCTAATTCTCCACCATACAGTTCGTACTCGAACCCAATTCTTTACGAAAAAGGGTTCGGGTACGTTTTTTGTTTATCGGAAGTTTGCGTTTGCGACAGCAACAAACACCCCAGTGGGATGTTTGAGCAACAGAATAGGCTACCAGGAAATCCCAAGTCGCATGACGTGGAATTTTTTGTTTCAATCAAGGACTCGAATGGCATCCACGTAAAAAGTCCATAGCAAATGAGCCGGGAGCCTTCTGTAGATCAGAGGCTTCCGGCTCACTGCATATTCATGATAAAAGCAAAATTCCTGCCACCAGTACCATGTTGCAGGCAAAAAAACAGCGCGGGCAGTGCATCCACAAGGGCCGGCGAAAGAGTGAAATCGTCCGGGACAGGATCGTTTTGATTCATGTGATCGACCTTTGCATTTCTCCACGCAGCGCCGGAGAGACCTTTCTTGCTGAATTTCTGAAAAAAGAGCAGCGCTTTTGCGCAAGATCGTCAATGCGTTCTGCAGCAGGTCACGGGTCAATATCCAGCTCACACAGAAGCAGCCGGAGGGCGGGCGAGATGTTCTCGCGGTTCCATACGGCCCAAGCGGGAACGGTATCGTTTTCCAGCGGGATAAAGGTGAGGTTTTTGTTGGCGGGCAGCTGAGCCAGCACCGGTTCGGCAAGGATGGTATAGCCGCCGTAGAAAGCCAGCTGCAACATCAACTCCTCCATGGAATACGCAAATTTGATGTTCTGCGGGTCGCTGCCGTGGCGGGTGAGGACTTGCGCAAACTGGTTCCACAGCTCCCGATCCATGGCGGGTACATAATATTGTTCGCTGGCAAGCTGGCTGCGGTGCAGGGACGCATAGCTGGACAGGTGGCTCTGGCGGTTGAGCACTACGTACTGGCGCAGCTGGCCTACTTGAGCACGCAGCAGGGAGGAGGCATCCTCCAGCGGGACCAGCTCCAGCTGCAGGGCAAAGTCCAGCTTTTTCTGCTGCAGACGTTTTTTCAGGGTGGGAAAATCCCCAAGATGAAAGTGCAGCGGAATGGCAGGGTGCTGCTCCTTGAACAGCAGCAGCTTTTCCAGAATGGGCAGATTTTCCATGCCGCTCATCATGCCGATCTCAAGCGGGGTGCTGCACTCGGCAGCAGCGGCGCGGGTGCGGCGGGCGGCATCTTCCGCAAGGTCGGTGATGCGCACCGCATACTCGTAGAATACCTGCCCGGCACTGGTAAGCGCCACCGAGTGCCGTGTGCGCTGGAACAGCTCGGTTTCAAGCTCTTCTTCTAGCAGCTTGATCTGCTGGCTGACCGCTGTTTGGGAAACATAGTGCTGCTGTGCCGCTTTGGAAAAGCTCAAATTCTGTGCCACCGCAATAAAATAGCGCATCTGCTGCAGGGTCATGACCGGCTCCTTTTTCTCTTAAAAAAATGCTTATAACTTTTACTTCTAATTATAAAAAGAAAGCAATATTTTTCAAGTGCGAGATATTGTGATAGAATTAACAACCGAAAAGGAGCACACAGCTCTGCACATTGAGAAGAAAGAGAAAAACGAAAGGAACCACCAAGATGAAAAAGATCTCGCGCAAAAGCTTTCTGAAGCTGGCTTCTGCTGCTGCCATGAGCGGCATCACCGCCAGCGCACTGGCTGCCTGCAATGCTGCTTCCGGCAGCACGGCTGCATCTTCTGCCGCTGCAAAGTACACCCCGGGCACCTACACTGCCACGGCCAAGGGCATGAGCGATATCACCATGACCGCCACCTTCAGCGAGACAGCCATTACTGACATCCAGCTGGATCTGTCCGGTGAGACCGACTCCATTGGTCAGGCCGCAAAGGATGACCTGATCAAGCAGCTGCTGGAAGCTCAGAACAGCACCATCGACGGCGTGTCCGGTGCAACCATTACCAGCGATGCTGTGAAGCAGTGCATGAACGACTGCATCACACAGGCTATGGGAGACACTGCAGTGTCTGCCCCGGAAGCTTCTGAGCAGGCTGCCAGCTGGCGCACCGCCCCGGAAGCCATCCCGGACAGTGAGATCACCAAGACCTACGATGTTGACGTTGCCATCATCGGTATGGGCTATGCCGGCCTGAGCTGCTACCGTGAGCTGGCCGAAGAGGGCAAGAACGTTCTGGTGCTGGAAGCCATGCCCCGCGAAAGCTGGTGGACGGTCGGCCACGATATCGGCCACATCAACTCGGACTACCTGCTGAGCCACGGTGTGCCCAAGGTGGACGAAGTGGAGTTTGTGAACAACTGGATGATGCAGACCCACGGCAAGGCAAACACCGCACTGGTGATGAAGTTTGCCAAGAACAGTGGCAGCACTGTGGACTGGTGGCTGGACAAGATCAACCCGGACACGCTGGCCAAGACCCGCATCCAGTTCTGGCCGGATAACGAGTACACCGTGCACCAGCTGAACAACGGCATGCACTACTACACCGGCACGCTGGAATGGTGGGAAAACTACTGGGAGAACCCCACCAGCGGCGAGAAGAACAACAACACCTCCGGTCAGCTGGAGCTGAAGGACCTGAGCTGGGACAACTACAATTATGTGGAGGAGAATTTCTCTGACAATGCCACCGCTCTGTTTGGCACCAAGGGTGTGCAGCTGGTAATGGACGGTGCAAAGGTCACCGGCGTGATCGCACAGGACGGCGACGGCAATTACCTCAAGATCAACGCTAAGAATGGCGTTGTGCTGGCAGGCGGCGGCTTTGGCGGCAACAAGGAAATGATGGACGATCTGCTGCCGGACATCAAGCGTCTGTTCACCAAGGATGAGGACTTCTTTGCTCCCTTTGGCCGCGACGGCTCCACCATCCAGATGGGTGTGTGGGCAGGCGGCCGTCTGGAGGGCGACATCTCCACCATGAACTTCGACTCCATGGCCGTGCCCGACTATTTGCCCGGCCCCCTGTGGGTGGACGAGAATGGCCAGCGCTTCCAGAACGAAGCCTTTGCCGGCCCGGAGATCAACGGCTTCTTCATGGCACGTGCAAAGCGCGGCAATATCACCTCCATCTACGACAGCACCTATGAGACCCAGATCCTGCGCGGCTTCCCCGGCCATCAGGCATTCGAGTACGACATGCCCGCTGTGGTGGAAGCCATGAAGGGCAACTTTGAGGCCGCAAAGGCTGCTGGTGCTGAGGGCGCCAACGGCTGGTACTGCGCCGACACCATCGAGCAGCTGGCTGAGTACATCGGTGTGGAGCCTGCAGCCCTTTCCGCTACTGTGGAGCAGTACAATAAGGTTTGCGCCGAGGGCTACGACAGCGACTTTGCCAAGGACCCGCACTTCCTGAATGCAGTTGCAAAGGCTCCCTTCTACGCCCATGTCACCACCCCGAGTCTGGGCTTTGCACTGGTGACCACCGGCGGCTTTGTGACCACCAATGACCAGCAGGTGCTGAACGAGGATTATCAGCCCATCGAGGGCCTGTACGCCTCCGGCAACACCTGCGGTATGCGCTTTGGTCCCGAGTATATCACCCCGATCCCCGGTGTGAGCATTGGTATGTGCCTGACGCTGGGCCGCGAACTGGGCAAGTATCTGGCTGCAAAGTAAGCAGCTGTCTTCGTCAAAGCCTGATCGGCTGCAGTAAAGCCCCATAAGCAATAAAAGATCCCGTCCACTTCTGGGTGAACGGGATCTTTTTTGCGTATCAGACAGGAAAAAGCGGCTCAAAGGTCGTTTTTCTCCTGCCCCAGATTATCGGATTCCAGGACGACACAAACTATGTTGCCATTGGCGGCGTAACGCCGGAGAACATCCCGGAGTTCCGCAAGGCGGGCTGCCTTGGCGTGGGCCTTGCCAGCAGCCTGATGCCGAAGGGCAAGGCCGTCTGCCCGTTGTGGGTGGGCGGCTTTGCTGCGTGAACCACTTTCACTCCTGAAATGAACTGCATGAAAAATCAGAAGGCCCCATTCTATTGACTTTGCCTTTGCAGGGGAGTATACTCCATGTCACCAAGAATATTACGGCTATGACGAGAAAAAGTACCCGGAAGGAATGCTGCAGAGAGCTGCCGGTTGGTGCAAGGCAGTGCAGGGCATCCGTGGGAAGATCCTCTCCGAGCTTTCCGGCTGAATGGACGGTGTGCGCCCCAGTAAGCAGGAACGGCAGGCCCCCGTTATCACGGGCCGCGCGTTGTTGGACGTGCACTGAGTGGTCAGCGTTGTGCTGGCAATAAGAGTGGTACCGCAGAGGATATTACACGCCTTTGTCTCTTACAGACCGTAGGGGACAAGGGCGTTTTGTTTTGCGGATGCTTTTGTCCCAAAGCATGTCAGAAGGAAAAGGAGAAACAATTATGAAAACACTGGAAAAAGTAAGCGACTTTGTGGGCAAATACATGGCCGCCATCGTTATTGTGGTGGCCGCGGGTGCCCTGTTCTTCCCCGGCCCGTTCAGCGTGGTAAAGACGGCGTGGGTCAATAACCTGCTGGGCATCGTGATGTTCGGCATGGGCCTTACCCTGAAGCCGGGGGACTTCAAGGTGGTGTTCAGCCGCCCGAAGGACGTGATTATCGGCTGCGTTGCACAGTTCACCCTCATGCCGTTTCTGGCATGGGCGCTCACGCAGGTGTTCCACCTGCCCACCGAGCTGGCCATTGGCGTGATCCTGGTTGGCACCTGCCCCGGCGGCACCTCTTCCAACGTGATGACCTACCTTTCCAAGGGCGACGTTGCACTGTCCGTTGGCATGACCGCTGTTTCCACCGTGCTGGCTCCGCTCCTCACCCCGCTGCTCACCCTGCTGTACGCTGGCCAGCGTGTTGACGTGAACCCCATGAGCATGTTCATGTCCATCGTCAAGGTGGTGCTGGTGCCCATCGCACTGGGCTTTGTGGTCAATCACTTCTTCCATAAGTTCACCGAGGAAGCCGTCCGCGTGCTGCCTCTGGTCTCCACTACCGCCATCGTGCTGATCATCTGCGCCGTGGTCTCCGCCAACAGCGCCAAGATCATGACCAGCGGTCTGCTGATCCTTGTGGTGGTCATCCTGCACAATGTGCTGGGCTACCTCACCGGCTTTGGCGTGGGCAAGCTGCTCAAGCTGGACTCCACCAAGTGCCGCGCGATCTCCATCGAGGTGGGCATGCAGAACTCCGGCCTTGCAACCAGTCTGGCCGCCGCACACTTTGCACAGTATCCGCTGGCTACCATTCCCGGCGCTGTGTTCTCCGTGTGGCATAACATTTCCGGTGCGATCCTCGCCAACTTCTTTGCCCGCACAGCAGAGAAGAAGGATTGATCTTTCATAACATAGTAAAGCCCCCGGCAGGCGCAAACCTGCCGGGGGCTTTGCTGTGCCTGCGGGCCGGACATCTGCAACAAAACCGGCACAAATTGTGCTTTTCACGCTGCTTTTAGGGCGATTCACGCAGGTTTGCTTCCAAAATCCGGTAAAGTGTGAAATAATCAAGATACTATAATATATACCCCCCCCCGTAAAAATGCGAGGGGAAAAAGGAGGTTGTACCATGAAACAAGGCAAACTTATCCGGCGTGCAGTATCGGCGGCGCTGGCCGGATGCATGATGTTCACCTTTTCCGCTCCGGCGCTGGCCGAAAGCACCGATGCGCTGATGCAGTTGAGCATGACTCGCCGCAGCGCCGTGAGCGTGCTGGACGCGGAGAACAGCGGAACGGATGCTAATGCGTCTGTTGCTACGAAGTATGGCATTACCATTGAAATCTATGGCAGAGGTAAGGTGGAAGTTGACAGCGATAATTGCAACAACATTCTTGGCTTCCTGAAGTATGATCCTGATAAGCAAAAGTTGACCCTGCTGAATCCGAGTGCCGACGCAGTCCATTATCTGACCATCGATGCACCGAACACGGACGTGGTGCTGGAATCCACAAATATGATTGTGAATTTTAATCTGTTGATCGAAAACGCTCGTTCCGTGAAAGTTTCCAGCAATTCTCTTTGGACACCGGTTGGAGAAAAAGTGTACATCTACTGTGCTTGCCCTGTTACCCTTGAGCACACGGGAGCAGGCGCAAATCATGGAGTTGCAAGTAGCGGAATTGAGTTTGCCGCTCCGGTAAGTGCGAGCGATTTTGTCTACTATACCAGCAATGCAGCGGATGCAACGCCGACGGATGCGGGCACTGGGAAGATTCCGGCCAGTACGGTAAATTACCTGCGCATTGTGCCGAAAGTTTCCTATACGATTACGGCAGACGATGCCACCATCACCGTGGATGGTAAGGCAGTGACCTCGGCCTTTGCGGGCGAAAAGGTCACCGTGACCGCTGCAGGCAAAGAAAACGCTGAGTTTACCGGCTGGACTGCTGAGGGCATCACGCTTACAAATGAGCAGAAGGTGAACCCCACAGTCACCTTTACCATGCCGGGCAATAACGTGACTCTGACCCCGAATTACAATGTTGTACAGGATTATGGCATTGCGGTGGGCAGCGAGAACACTACACCAACCCGCGTTACCAGCAAAAACTATCAAGACATTTTAGGAAATGGTGTGCTGAGTTACGACCCGACCACCCAAACGTTGAAGTCGGATGGCAGAATAAAGCGCTCGTCTCTGAAAATCAACGCACCCGGCAAGGATATAAATCTAGATGGTAAAGATCAGATTGCTGTGGCTGCAAAGTTGATTGTGGAGAATGCACATAATGTGAAGGTCAGCAGTGATAAGTATGCTGCGATTTTCGCCAGAGATGATACCAGCACGATCAACTGCACCGGTAAGGTGGATATCCGCAGCGGCGGAGACGTGGTTGTGAATGGAAATCTGAGTATTAACAATCTCGGTGATGTTGATCTTTATGCAAACGGCAATAGTATTTCGAATAAGGCTCTTACCATTACCAGCGGTGGTAACGTGACCATTGAGAGTACCGACGGTAGAGCGGCGCAAAAACTGACGATTAACAAGGCCGAGGATGTCACCATTTCCATCAGTGATGACGAAAGAGCAGTCTCCGAAAACACCAAGATCACCGCTTCCGGCACTGTGATCCTGGAAAACAAAGCACCGGGCGGCCGTGTGGGCACTGTTGACTTTACACAGGCAGGCGACAAGGACTACGTCTACTATACCAGCGATGAGCCGGATGCAAAGCTGATCGACCCGCGCATCCATCCGCTCCCTGATACGGTAGAAAGCAGCTACCTGCGCATTGAGCCGAGGGAGACTTACTACAGCATTACCGTTGCGAACGGCACCGCGCAGGTGGGCGACGACACCACCGGCCGGATTACTACCGCCTTTGAGGGCGAAACGGTCACCGTCAAGGCCAAAGCACCCACCGATGAGGATGCCGCCAAGGGCGTGAAGTTCCACCACTGGAAGGTGGAAGAGGGAAGCACCGCCTTTACCCTGACCGATGGCAAGCTTGGCTCCAAGGAGGAAGCAGGCACCGAGGAAATCAGCTTTGATATGCCCAAAGGCGATGTGAAGCTGACCGCCGTTTACAGCATCCCCGCTTCCGTGCTGAGGAGTACCGTTACTGTTGAGGGCGGCACGGCAAAGTCCACTCTGGGCGAGGGCAGCGATATCCCCGCAGAGATCGGCACCACGGTGGAGATCACAGCTACCCCGTATGATGCCGAGAAATACCCCGGCATGGAGTTCGTGGAATGGGAGATCAAGTACCCCGATAGCTTCTACGAGAAATTCCCCGGTGGCATTCCGGAAAATCTGCAGCTCAAGCTGGACAATGCCAAGAGCGCGGCCACGACGTTTAAGATGCCCGTTTACCCGGTCAAACTGATCGCCCACTGGTCGGCAAGCCCGGTGGACAAGCCTAACCCGGACGAACCTATTGATGAAGACTTCGGCGTAGAACCTGCACCCATGGATACCACAGGTGGCACCATTGCCGCCGTGGCCGTGGGCGGTGCAGCCATCTGGGGCGGCTACGAGATCGCCACCCGCGTGATCCTGCACGACCTCCTGCCCGAGGGCGCAGCCATCCCCGCAAACCGCGGCCAGCTGGCACTGCTCATCTGGACTGAGAAGGGCAAGCCCGAACCCGCCGCACAGCCCGCCTTTGCAGACATCACCGATGCCGAGCAGGCCAAGGCCGCTCAGTGGTGCGTGGAGCAGGGTCTGCTGGATGCACGGGAAGGCAAGTTTGAATCGGACGGCTGGATGCCCAAGTTCAAGACCATTGAGATCTGGAACAAGGCGTTCCCCAAAAAGTAACCTCTGAGCGCTTCCTCCGTAAAGCCTCAGAATGACAGATCCCCCCGATACCGGATACCCGGTATCGGGGGGATTTTTTGCGCAGGCACGCGTGGCATTGGCGGTGGCAATCATCTCCGACATTTCAATGATCCAGTGACCTTGCAGTTTGCGCGAAACAAAAATACTCCGGCAACTTTCCAACCAAGAGAAAGTTACCGGAGTATTCCGCTTTACTTATTTGTTTTTACCAGCAGTGCCTGATACGGCTCCAGTTCCACATCCGCCAGCCAGACAGAAGTGCCCTCCGGGGTGTGATACTCGCCGCCCAGAGCGTCCAGACTTGCCCCTGCCGGGTACTCGGTAAAGTTGAACAGTCCCACCAGCGTTTCCTCGCCGCGCTTGCGTACCAGCGCCAGCACGCCGGGGTTGTGGCTGTCCCATGTGGTCACCCACGCATCCGGGGCAAAGCAGGGGTCTGCACGCATTTGGCGCAGCTGCTCCATGCCCTGCCACAACTTGTTTTGCAGCGTGCCCTTCCGGGTGCGCTGCTTTGCGTCCTCCCAGTTGAATTTTGTGCGGTGCAGATTGCGGCTGTCCTCCACACGGTCGGGGTCGTTTTTGTAGTCCCAACCATTGAGCTGTGCAATTTCATCCCCGCAGTTCAGCATGGGGAAACCCTGCAAAAACGCCATGGCAGTATGCAGCAGCAGGTCACGCTTTACGGCGTAGTCCAGTGCGGTTTTATCGTCCTTTTCCAGTGCCTGCTCCACGCCGCACAGGCTGGCGGTGGTGCCGCAGCTCCGGGCATCGCCGG